>Ga0326728_10001096_pt1 | contig 98244 bp, 89 predicted proteins | sample MB3enrmetagenome_FD_207602 | JGI IMG/M metagenome (GOLD analysis project Ga0326728, IMG submission 207602) | Lab enriched peat soil microbial communities from McLean, Ithaca, NY, United States - MB31MN | ecosystem: Environmental > Terrestrial > Soil > Wetlands > Peat | place: USA: New York...
AAGCCGGGCATGGTCCGGAAATCCCCGGCTGGCAGGGTGACATAGACCTTGGGGGGCATCTGCACGAGCCCCTTCCCGTGATCGGCAAACGCTGCTTCGACAACCCGGTTGACATCACCAAGGTCAAGATTCCTGTCCGGATCAGGGAAGTATCGCATAGTGGATTGATTCACCTGATCTGATTTAGCGTTATGCTCCGGCAGGAGACTCAGGGTATACGTTCAGGGAGGTACTGGTGCGGTCTGGTACAAGGCTCAGCCTCGTCGCACCACCTGCATTACCGCTCATCCACGGGAGAAAAAGAGTGCTCAAAAATTCAGGCGTATTCCATTTCCTTGAGGGTCTTTTCCGCAAGGTCCTTCATGCGTGCCGAGATCCGGGACGATGAGGTATAGTCCACATCCTTCATCGCGTTTGCGATCTCGTTGCCGAGCACGAAGATGGCGTATTTATGCTCAAGCTTGCTCTTGTGCATCTGGGACGGGGTAATTTTTAAGGCGCTGTACTGGGTAAACTTCAGGTCAGGGTTGGCCTCTTCAAAATAGTCCTTGACCTCGTAGAGGATCTTGTGAAGGCTGATAAGTTCTTCCTTGTGCAAAGTACCACACCAAAGTGTTACATGGTGCATAACTTGCATAAATAAATTTGTGCGAGCTCGCTTTTACGAGCTCATTTTCATTAACCTGATGTTCAACGGCCTTTTTATAATACCCTTGAAATCTTTTGCCGCAACATATTCGAGCCCTTTCAAGACCAGCCGGTCGAGCAGCTTCTGGTCGACCGTACGATCGACAATGACGCCAGCGGCGGGCTCGTCCAGTGTTTCCACTGCTTTCTCTATCTCTTCTGACCGGATCTCCCGGATGACCCCCATGTCCTCGTTCAGGAACCGGGCAACGCTCTTGCCTTTCACATCCTCCATGTGATCGCGGATCGTCACCGGGACCTTGGGCATGCTCTCCTTGGATCGTTTCTGTCCAACTCCTGATCTGCCGGCAGCGTCGCTGCGCCCTCCTTCCTCGGCTGCAGGGACCGGCCGGGCCGGCCGGCCAAGATCTGCCGGCAGCTCGGCAGCATCCTCAAAGTACTGGTCGCGGACGTATTCGACCGGTACCTTGTTCCGGAGCGTCTTTATGACCTCTTTCTTGGTCATGTCCTCAACGCTCTTTCCCCGGGGGGAAAATGCAACGTAATCGATGTCTGCCACCTGAAGCAGTTCCCGGAGGATCAGTTCACCACCCCGGTCGCCGTCGAAGAACGCGGTCGTGGTCTTCTTCTCGGTGAGCTCGACGATTGATTTGGGGATATTGGTACCTTCCACGGCCACAGCGTTTTTGATGCCGTACCGGAGAAGGTTGATCACGTCCGCCCTGCCCTCGACAATGATGATGGCATCCGATTCAAGGACATTGGGGCCGGCCGGCAGTTTCTCGTCGCCAATCGTCCCAATCTTTTCGACCCGCAGCGTCTGGCGGACATCGTCTAAAAGCTCATCGCTGTCGATCGTCCCGTCATCGAAGCGTTCGATCAGGATCTCCTTTGCCCGCTCGACAATCTTCTTTCGCTTGCTGACGCGGATGTCCTCGACCATCTTTACTGATACGTGCGCCACGCAGGGGCCCACGCGGTCTATGGTCTCAAGCGATGCAGCGAGGATCGCCGTCTCTGCACGGTCAAGGGAGGTAGAGATCAGAATCTCTCCCGTAGTCTCGCCTTTCTTGCTTGTTATCTGGACGTCGATCCTGCCGACACGTCCGGTCCTCTGGAGATCCCGCAGATCAAGCTCTTCGCCGAGTAACCCTTCAGTCTGCCCGAATATGGCGCCGACTACGTCAGGTTTCTCGACCACCCCCTCTGCGGAAAGGCTGATGTGAATAAGGTACTTGGTAGTATCCGGTGAATACACGTAAACGCACCCCCATGTATCATGCGATAGATGAAATGCCTGATCATAGGTATAACTTATATATATCGTGTGAAATTACTTAAAGTGTAGCTTCATGGACACTCTTTTTTTATCTGCATCTCAAATGACAGCACCTTTCTCAAGTGTCCTGTTTTTCCACCAGTGCATATCCGGATTATTTTCTGTCACGTTCTAAAAAGAGAAGCCCGGCAAGCTGGGCCTTTGTGACACCGTCAATCCTCACCTTCTTCTGCGATGAGGTAAACCCGGTAACGATAGAAACCGCGGAGGCCGGCACCCCGGTTGTCGAGCTGATAAGCCCGATCACCGCTTTATTTGCTTTCCCGTCAACGGCAGGGGCGGTGACCCGGCAGCCGATTGCCTTTCGCCATTCGTTGTATCCCGCAGGGAAAAGACTGGATTTTGCACCGGCAGTGACCTCGATTGTAAGAAGCGTACCATTATGGTCTTCGAGAAGTGCATCCGCCATCAAGGACATAATGCCTCAGTGTACAAAGAAAGTGTCGCCCGGCTTAAACACACACGGATCACCAGTGGCTGCTGCCGTTCTTCACCGGTGGATAAAACCCTCAGCCGGGCGATGCCTGTCGCGCACCCGGGTTGTCCCATGGATCATATCCAGGCGCTTGCCAATCGATCACCCGGGGACCTATGGGTGCGCTATGTCGGCACCCTTTCTCATCTGTCGTGCGTGGTCTTTAGCGTTTCGTGCTGTGACAAAACGACTGCAGTCCCAGACATTCCCCCTCTCCCTGCCGGAACGTGGCGCCCTCTTTTCTGTCAGCCGGCCGCCCTCATGGTGGCGGGACATATCCTTTTCCGGGATACCATAACGGATGTGCGCGGAAAAATTCCCCGTCTTGGTATGCTACGGTGCCACCAACGATCACCATGTGCGGGAAGACCGCGCGGTGCCCCTCAAACGGTGTCCAGCCGCATTTGCTGTGCAGAAGTTCCGGCTCCACGGTCACCGCAGACCGAGGATACAGCGCGAAATCAGCCCGGTCTCCGGGAGCAAAACCCGATGGGGGAATGCCGATAAGCGCCGCCGGTGCGGTTGAGGTCTTACGGATCAGATCGGGCAGGGCGATCTTCCGGTCGAGTACCATTGCCATGAGCAGGGGCATCATCGTCTCCACGCCCGGGACTCCCGAAGGCGCACGGGCGAATGGGAGTGCCTTTTCCTCAATAGTGTGGGGGGCGTGATCGGATGCGATGATATCAATCCGGTCCCATCTCTCCCAGAGTTTTTTCCGCTCGCGCTCACTCCTGACCGGGGGATTTACCTTGAAACGGCAGTTAGCATCGCCGGCCATTTCCCGGGAGAGGAAAAGGTGGTGGGGCGTCACCTCTACGGATCCCTGTACCGTGTCGATTGATGCCGCTGTGCTCATGTGGCAGAAATGGAGCCTGCACCCGTCAGGATTACCGGCCTGTACCGCGATCACTGCTTCCTTCTCGCGCTCCGGTGAGCGCAGGGCATCGTGGGCGGCAAGGCCGGTATCCTCTCCCGGGGTAATACCTTCGGCATGGATCGTGGCAAGCCCCCCAAGCGCCCGGATGCACATGAGCGCACGGGAGAGTTCCGCACCCTCCAGCGCCTCGCCATAACTGGAAGGGGCACAGAAGATCTCCCCAAAGGCCATGGCCCCGGCTGCCCACATCGCCTCAATGGGGGTATCCGGGGTGACACCGCTGTTGATCGCAAAACTGCAGGACGAATGCTCCTGTGCCTCCCTGACCCGGGCGGAAAATGCTTCCGGTGTTGTGAGAGGCGGGATCGTATTAGGCTGGTCGACGACCACGGTCACTCCCCCGGCAAGGGCGCTCACACTCCCGGTCCTCCAGTCCTCTTTTGCTGATTGGATCCCGCCCCGCATATGGACATGGATGTCAACTGCTGCCGGGAGAACAAAAAGGCCCGTACAATCTATCCGCTGGTCGGCAACTGCCCCGGCACCGGCATGGACGACCCGGCCGTCGCAGATCGTGATATCCGCCCTGCGTCCTTCAGGAAGCTGGACGTTTGCAAGGGCAAGAGTGGGGCGGCATTCCATGCAGTTATGATCGGCACCGGATCATAAAATCGTACTGTTTTTGGGAGCGGGTTTTGATCCTCTCAACTGCAAGAAATACAATGGTTTTTCAACTGTGTCCCGGAATAGTATTCTAGTGTGTCGGAGAAACAGGGCATGCCCGGGATCGGCACTCCTGCAATGGATCCGGCGCCATGGGGGAGAATATGGATAAGATTATCAAAACCGCACTCGGTCTTTTCATCGTCATCCTAATCCTGTTTGTTGCTGTAGTCGCTTACACGGCGTATATCGATACAACCTACAGGAATTCGCTGACGAGTACCTACCAGTACACCTGCACAATCTCGACCGACAATGTGTTGTCCAACGTAACGCTCTTCTTACCGGTTCCCGCAAACGTAAACGGGAACTCGCCGGTTGTTGCACAGATCAGCAGCCGGGACGTCTCCGGGGCTCCTGCCGACTGGAACCTGACGCTCTTTGGTACCGGCAAGGCGACTCTCCTGCAGGTGTCAGCCCCAACGATCGGGCAGCCTGCCATCAACGGGAGCACACAACCGACCACGATCACGCTCACCGTGAACGCGTCATCGCCTGCCCTGATCGATACGGCATCGCCGGTTGAATATGCGGCCGTCTTCCGACCGGTCCAGAGTATCCACGCGGCTGCCTGTCCCGCCGGCGATTCAACCTCTGCCACCAGCACTCCTGCCTGTTATCAGTATCTCACGAGCACCTATGCCGATTACACAGCAGCATCCGGGGCAACCGTGACCATCAGCGCGAGCGTTACCGGGACAAATTCATGGACGATCTTCTCCCCGGCCTCCAACGAGTACCGGAACACGATCACTATGCTGACGCTGCATGGGGGGAACCATGGGTGGGTGACTACCCTTGGCTGGATTGAGTCCGGCCTCGGATCGTACGATGTCCCCTCTTCCTGATCCTTTTTTCCCTCTCATGCTGTGCTGATTCCCATGGATAAACGACCAGATCTTCGGGAGAACGGAACGCGCCGTGATGCCATTTGCCCCGGCTGCACTGTTGACATCATCCTCAAGGATGACCAGCGGAGCGGAAAAGTGACCCGTGGCATCGTCCAGGATATCCTGACCAACTCCCCGACACACCCGCACGGCATCAAGGTACGGCTCAGGGACGGGCGTATTGGACGGGTAGCCCGTATCATCGGGACTGAGTCCTCCGGCAACGGGCAGTAAAGAACGCCGCTGGTCCCGTTACAGTTTAAAAAAGGTTTTCCTTATTTCCAGTCCCGGGTGACGATGGTACTTCCCTCTTCTTTCCTGCGCTGGATCTCCTGTTTGAGGGTGGCAAGCATCTCCGGGCTGATCAGGCTCCCGGACATGATATACAGGGATCGCTTCTTTGTCTCTTCATCGGTCTCATATGTCACAATAAAATCCTCATGGTTGGCAAGGGCGGCAAGGAGCATCTCAGGCAGCTTATCGGTTAGGGTTTTTTTTGTCCGCATCCGGTGCTTTTTGATCAAAGTCATAAAGGAGTGTTCTTCCTGTGAGCCAATAAGGTCTCGCCTGATATGCTCCGTACGGGTGAAAGCGAGAAGTATTCCAGGGAAAACTCAAAATAAAAGGGAAATAATTCTCGCGTATGCGAGGGATGGGAGTCGAACCCATGAATCCCTGCGGAACTGGATCTTAAGTCCAGCCGAGTTGGCCACTTTCGTACCCTCGCGCCCTATAGTATTTCGCCTGTACAATAAAAAGAATCGTGGCCCCCGGGGAGACGGCGTGCAAAGGAACCAGTCTGGCTGGCGCGTGCAGGACACCGTTCCTCCCCGGCAAGGCCATCCATGATGCGCGATTGCCACGCATTATATGCGTTGCCGTTACCATACTGTATCCGGCGAGTGCATGACCTCCTTTGAATGTACCGGCTGGGTCGAACAGGACGGTACCCGGCTTTCCCTGGCAGAGGTTGAGAAGATTGTAAGAGCGGATCCGGAACAGGTCCGCACGTTCGGCGGCGAGTTTTCCCTCTCGTTTGGTGCATGCCATGCACGCGATCATTTTGGCATTATTCCGGGCCCGGGACCCAAAGGTGCGCTTGTCTGCAACGGGCAGGTCCGGTGTCTGATCGAACCTGACCCGGGGCCCTGCTCTCTTGAAGAAGCGATTATAATGGCAGTCCGGCTCAGGAGCGACGAGGGCGTTACTGCACTCTCGGGAGGGGTGGACTCCAGTCTTGTTGCCGCGATTGCCAAAAGGGAATGCGTGGCCGTCGGCCTTGCAGGTTCACACGATCTTGCACGGGCGCGGCACGCGGCAGGGATGCTCGGCCTTTCCTGCACTGAAGTCGAAATAACGCCGGACGAAATCGCAAACGCGCTCCCTGCGGTGATCGCCGCGATCCCAAAAAAAGATCCGGTAAATACCAGTATTGCAGTCACCCTGTACTTCGTTGCCCGGTGGGCGGGAGAGCATGGGTACCGGCGTATCCTTGCTGGGCAGGGGGCAGACGAGCTCTTCGGCGGCTATGCCCGGTACCTGTTGTCACCCTCGCTGGAAGACGACATTGCGCGGGACATCGCGGGACTGGAACTTCAGGCCGAACGCGACCAGGCGGTCGCTGCCCTTCATGGTACGTACCTTTCCATGCCCTATTTGGACATCCGGGTCGTGCGCGCTGCACGCGCGATCCCGGCCCACGAAAAGGTTCGAAACGGGCAGCGGAAGATCCCGCTGCGTGATGTCGCAGAGCGCCATATCCCTCCCGAACTGGCAGGATACGGTAAAAAGGCCATGCAGTACGGGAGCGGGGTCTGGGGAGTACTAAAAAAGCTTGCCCGTAAAAATGGTTATAAAACGTCCGTGCAAGATTACATAGACCACATCGGACGGGTGGAACATGGTCACTGAAAAAGACGTGGAACATATCGGGGAACTTGCCGATATCGGTATCGATACCGCTGAACTGGCCACTTTTACCGGCCAGTTCAATGCCATTGTGGAATATTTTGACGTGCTTGACCGGGTGCATGGCGATGGGGCGGTCACCCGGGATCTCTATAATATACTCCGGGAGGACGTGGTCGAACCCTCGCTTTCGCTGGAGGAGGCGACGCGCAATGCCGGTGCACAGGAAGATGGGTTTATTAAGGCACCCCGGGTGATGTAGTGGCCACGCACACGATCCTTTTTGCGCCCGACGACCGGTACAACGCGTTCTTAAACGTCTGCGCAAAGCCATCCCATGGTGAGGGAAAACTTGCCGGGATCGCTATAGCGGTCAAGGATAATATCTCGACACAGGGTATAGAGACCACCTGTGCCTCGAAGATCCTCAAAGGCTATGTCCCGCCCTACGATGCTCATGCCGTCGGCCTTATCAAAAACGCCGGTGCTGCAATCGCCGGCAAGACCAACATGGACGAGTTCGGGATGGGGACAAGCACCGAGAACTCGGCGTTCGGCCCCACGCTCAACCCCTGTGACACTGGCAGGGTGCCCGGCGGATCATCGGGAGGCAGCGCAGCGGCGGTAGCGGCGGGCATGGTGAGGATGGCCCTTGGAACCGACACCGGTGGCTCGATCCGGTGTCCTGCTGCGTTCTGCGGGATTGTCGGGCTCAAGCCGACGTACGGCCGGGTCTCCCGGTACGGCCTGATCGCATACGCGAACTCGCTGGAAACGATCGGGCCCATGGCAAAAAATGTTGCCGATGTCTCGCTCCTGATGTCGGTGATCGCAGGTCACGACCGGAGGGACTCCACCTCGTATGACCGGCAGTACAGCCACACCCCGTCTGCAAAGATTAACGGCCTGCGTATCGGTATCCCGGAAGAATATTTTGGGGCGGGTGTTGACCCGGAGGTCGCCGCTGTCGTCAGACGCGCTATCGGCCGGCTTGAAGAGCTCGGTGCCGTGACGGTGCCCTGCAGCATCCCGTCGATGGAGTACGCGCTTGCCGCCTACTACGTGATCTGTACAAGCGAGGCCAGTTCCAATCTCGCACGGTTCGATGGCGTGCGGTACGGCCCGGCAGCCGATACAAAAAAATCGTGGCATGCGGCGTACCAGGACGTGCGAAAGCAGGGGTTCGGCCCCGAGGTCAGGCGCCGGATTATGCTTGGGACGTTTGCTCTCTCGTCAGGATATTACGGGAGGTATTATGCCAAGGCACAGGTCGCCCGGGAGAATGTCAGGAAGGACTTTTCCCGGCTGTTCACTGACGTCGACGTGCTCTGCGGCCCCACGATGCCTACGATTGCGTTTAAGCTGGGCGAGAAGAGCGACCCGCTCTCCATGTACCTCTCCGATATCCTCACGGTGCCGGTGAACCTTGCCGGTATCCCGGCGATCTCGGTGCCCTGCGGGAAGGTGCAGGGGATGCCGGTTGGTCTCCAGATCATGGGCAGGCCGTTCGAGGATGAGCGTGTCGTTGACGTTGCATATGCCTACGAGCAAGCGGTGAAGCCATGATCGACGCTGATGTTATCGTGGGCCTCGAAGTCCACTGCCAGCTTGACACGAAAAGTAAGCTCTTCTGCGGTTGCTCCACCGATTACCGGGATGACGGCCCCAACACCCATGTCTGCCCGGTCTGCCTCGGTCTGCCCGGCACGATGCCGTCACTGAACAAGCGTGCAATCGAGTATGCGATGCAGGTGGCAAAGGCACTCAACTGCACGGTCATTCCCGAGTCCGAGTTCTCGCGAAAGAATTACTTCTATCCCGATCTCGACAAGGCCTACCAGATCACGCAATACGACAAGCCGCTTGCAGAAGGAGGGTATGTCGAAATTGAAGGAGATGACGGCAAGGAACGGAAGATCCAGCTCACCCGAATCCATGTGGAGGAAGACCCGGGTCGGCTCGTCCATATGGGTAACGCCGAGCGCGGCCGGTACTCCCTCGTAGACTATAACCGCGCAGGTATCCCGCTTATCGAGATCGTCTCAGAGCCTGAGATGCGCTCTCCAAAAGAGGCGAGGAAATTCTTAAACAAGCTGCGTGCCACGCTCGAATACCTCGGTGTTTTCGATTCCGAAAAAGAGGGCTCGCTGCGTGTCGATGCCAACATCTCGCTCCGGGGTGGCGAGCGTGTGGAGATCAAGAACATCACCTCATATAAGGGGGTCGAGAAGGGGCTTACCTTTGAGGTGACCCGGCAGAAGAACCTGATCAGGCGCGGCCTTACCGTCGAACGCGAGACCCGGCATTACCTGGAGGCACGGGGGATCACCCAGTCTGCACGGTCAAAGGAGCTGGAGAACGATTACCGGTACTTCCCGGAGCCGGATCTGCGCCCGCTGCGCGTCCAGTCCTGGGTAAAAGATATCGTTCTTCCCGAACTTCCCGATGCACGGCGCGAGCGTTTTGTTACCCAGTACAGCTGTTCGCTTAACCATGCACGGACTCTCACGGGTGAACTTAAGATGGCAAACTTCTTTGAAGCGGTAGTTGCCGATGACCAGAAGGGAATCTGCAGCCTTGCTGCAACCTGGATTGCCGATACGCTCGCAGGCGAACTCAACTACCGGGACATGGGGATCGACGCTGTGGATCCGCAGCGGTTTAGCGAACTGCTTGTTCTTCTCAAAGGCGAGACCATCACTGACAAGAGCGGCATTGAGGTTCTCCGGGTCATGCTCGACGAGCAGCTCAAAGGAGAGACCTTTGAGACGCCTGAGGCAATTGTTGCACGGTTAAATCTTGCAAAGACTGCCGGGGATGATGGGGCGATTCTCGCGGCAGTAAAAGAAGTGATTGCAGAGAACCAGAAAGCTGTCGAGGACTACAGGGCCGGAAAGAACGGGGCCCTGAACTTCCTTGTCGGCCAGACGATGAAAAAGACACGGGGCCGCGCCGATCCGGGCGAGCTTAACCGGATGATGGTTGCGGCTCTCAGGGATGCGGAGCAGTGATCTGACGTGCACCTGATCGTTGCAGAAAAGAACATCTCGGCCCACAGGATCGCTGAGATCCTCGCCGGGGGCCACAAAGTTGTTGAGAAGAAGGATGCCGGGGTCTCGACCTACAGTTTCGGCGATACGACCACGGTGGGACTGCGAGGCCATGTGGTTGAGGTCGATTTCGAGCCCGGCTACGAGAACTGGCGCAGCGAGAAATACACCCCCCGCAGCCTGATCGATGCAAAGACCATCAAGGTACCAACCGAGAAAAGGATCGTTGCTCTCCTCCAGAAACTGGCCCGCCATGCGGACCGGGTTACCATTGCCACCGATTTTGATACCGAAGGGGAACTGATCGGGAAAGAGGCGTACGAGCTGGTCCGGGCCGTCAACCGGGATGTGAAGATCGACCGGGCCCGGTTCTCCGCGATCACGCAGCAGGAATTAAAGACCGCATTTACCCATACGACAGACCTCGATTTTGCGCTTGCCGCGGCAGGGGAGGCACGGCAGTCCATCGACCTGATGTGGGGAGCATCGCTGACCCGGTTCATCTCGCTGGCCGCCCGGAGGGGGGGCAACAACATCCTCTCGGTAGGCCGGGTACAGAGCCCCACGCTCTCCATGATCGTTGACCGGGAAAAGGAGATCGAAAAATTCGTCCCGGAGAAGTACTGGCAGCTGGGTCTTCTCACTGAAAAAGCGGGCGAGCCGATCGAGGCCCGGCACACGAACGGCCGGTTCAAAGACCAGAAAGCCGCAGAACTCGCCCGCGACCAGACAAGAGAACCGCTGGTCGTAACCGAGGTCAGGGAAGGGACCAAACAGGACCGGTCCCCGTCGCCGTTTGATACGACAACTTACATTGTTGCATCTGCACGGCTTGGTTTTTCTGCGGCAAATGCGATGCGGATCGCCGAAGAACTGTACATGAACGGGTACATCTCGTACCCGAGGACTGACAACACGGTCTACCCGGCATCGCTCGACTTAAATGGCGTGCTTGCCACAATACGGAATTCGCCATTCAAAAAAGATGTGGAATGGATCATCGCACACCGGCGCCCGGAGCCGACCCGGGGCAAGAAGTCCTCCACAGACCACCCGCCGATCTATCCCACCGGGGTTGCAACACGGGAAGGGATCGGGGACGACGCGTTCCGGATCTACGAACTGGTACTGCGCCGGTTCCTGGCGACCCTTGCCCCGGATGCACTCTGGCAGACCCTGAAAGTGAACTTCGATGCCGGTGGTGAATCCTATACTACGACCGGCGGGCGCCTGCTCGAACCGGGCTGGCATGCGGTCTACCCGTTTTCCGAGGCCAAGGAGACGATCCTCCCGGTCTTTGTGACCGGCGAAAAACTGCCTATACGGAAGATCAATCTCGATGAAAAGGAGACGCTTCCCCCGGCCCGGTACACGCAGAGCAAGCTTATCCAGCGAATGGAGGAGCTGGGCCTTGGGACAAAGAGCACAAGGCACGAGGTGATCGCAAAACTGGTCTCCCGCAAGTACGTGGAAGGAAACCCGCTACGGCCGACCCTCGTGGGCCGGGTCGTAACCGAGGCGCTCGAGCACAACGCCGACGCGATCACTAAACCCGATATGACCCAGACGATCGAATCGCACATGCAGCAGATAAAGGAGAGCAAACGTACCCGCGACGACGTGATTAAAGAGTCGCGCAGCATGCTGCATAAGGCATTTGACCAGCTTGAGGCAAACGAGCAGGTTATCGGGGACGATATCCGGGACCGCACGGCAGAAGAACTCAACCTTGGCCGCTGCCCGGCCTGCGGGGGGACGCTTGCAATCAAGCACATGCGTGGCTCGACCCAGTTCATCGGCTGCTCACGGTACCCTGAGTGCACGTTCAATATCGGCCTCCCCGTCACCCAGTGGGGATGGGCGGTCCGCACTGATGATATCTGCGAGAAGCACCATCTCCATTTCGTGCGCCTCGTGCGGAAAGGCGCCCGCCCCTGGGACATCGGCTGTCCGCTCTGCCACCATATTAGCTCCAACGCAGAATCGCTCACCGAGATCCCGTCCATGAACGAGGCCCTCCTCGAAAAAGCCCGGGCCCATCATATCTATACCGTTGCTGAGATCGCCCGCAGTGAACCTGAGGCTCTTGCAAAAACCCTTGACCTGACACCGTTTACAGCACAGAAACTCAAGGAAGAGGCAGGAACCGTGCTCGAAAAACTGCGCAAACGTTCCGAGTGCCGCAAATTTATGAGAAACCATCTGATCCCACGCAAAGGGCGCAGCTATGCAAAGATTATGGGAGCCTTAAAGGAGAACGGTGTAACCGATCTGGCAAGCCTTGCACGGGCGAGTGCCACGACGCTTCAGCAGGCTGGTATCGGCGAGAACGAAGCCCGTGACCTTCTCACCGAGGCCCGGATCACCCACAACGGCCAGCTCTTAAAGGGTATTGGTATCCCCGCGGTCAGCCTGAAAAAATACATCGCAGCGGGGATCGCAGGCCCGGAAGATTTTGTCACCGCCGGTCCTGAAAAACTTAGTACTCTGACGGGCATGAGTACCGGCACCGTAAACCGTCATCTGGCACTGGTCTGCGAATACCTGCACCGGCCCCTCCCGGTAACGGTCCCCAAGGCGAGGCTGGAGAAGGGGAGAAAGGAACTGCTCTCGATCAAAGGCATGACCGCGACCCTGGCGGATAGATTTGCCGGGGCCGGGATCATCAATGGCGAGAGCCTGATCGCAGCGAATGCTAAAAACCTCTCCGCCGCCACCGGGATCGATGAGGAGAAGATCCGGGTCTACCAGACATTAATGCGGAAAAAACAGGAGAATGCCGTTATCCGGATCTGATAATACCGGATTATTTCAGGACGAGTTCGATGGCCACCCTGAGATCGTTGTCATCGAAGGGCTTGATGATAAACCCGTCGGGCTTGGTTTCGCGCGCCCGTTCCAGGGTCGGGCCTTCGGAGTGGGATGTGACATAGATCACCGGGATATTGAACCCTTTTTTGATCATCTTCGCGGTCTCGATGCCGTCGAGATCCCCTTTGAGATTGATGTCCATCAGAACAACGTCCGGTTTGTTCTTTACCACCATCTCCATGGCTTCGGCGCCGGAGACTGCCCGCCCGCAGACCCGGTAGCCCAGGTTGTTCAGGCGCCAGTCGGCAATCTTTGCGATGATATCATCATCTTCCACCAGGAGAACTGTTTTACCGCTCATGTCCCGTTTTCGCCTCGTTATGTATCTTTATGACCGGATCATGACATATGGTTATCCATTGGCGTCCGTAGCTATCGGTCCCCTGATAGTTTAAAATTCTCATGGGGGTGTCAGCAGCATCCCAAACCATTCCTCTATGCAAAACTCATAACCCGCAGTAGAGTTATTTATGTGTTGAAACGCCCGGAGCACCGGTTTATTGGGATTAACAACATATCTGGTTACGATACTGACATGAAGTGGAAAGACTGGGTGCATGTGACCAAACTTGATCCTGACAAACAGCTCAGGCCCGGTGACATCGATGCCATTGCTACCAGTGGCACTGACGCACTGATGCTCTCGGGCACCCTGAACGTGACAAAAGAGAACCTGCTTTCCCTCCAGAAGCAGATCGCGAGGTATGACCTCCCGATCGTGATGGAGCCTGCAGGGCCGGAGGCGGTACTTGTTGAGGGAATCGAGTATGTCTTTGTACCGAGCGTGCTGAATACAACTGATGTGCAGTGGATTGTCGGCAAACACCGGTTCTGGGTCCAGCAGCAGGATGGTAAAATCCCGTGGGACATGGTGGTCCCCGAGGCCTACATCGTTCTCAACCCCTCATCGTCTGTGGGCCGGGTGACAAAAGCCATCTGCGACCTCAAGCCTGCCGAGGTTGCCGCATACACTTCGGTCGCCGATCGGTACTTCAGTTTCCCGATCGTCTATATTGAATATTCCGGGACCTATGGCGACCCTGCGGTCGTGAAAGCGGCCGCAGAAGCGATCGACCGGGCGATCCTCTATTACGGCGGCGGGATCAACTCGGCAGAGAAAGCAGCCGAGATGGGGAAGTACGCGGACACGATTGTGGTAGGAAATGCTGTGTACGACCAGGGCGCCGCTGTCCTGAAGGCAACGGTGGACGCCGTCCAGTAACTCTTTTTATGCCCGAGATCGACATCGTGCTCGTTGCCCCCCTATACGAGGGAAACGTGGGGTTTGCCGCACGGGTAATGAAGAACTTCGGGTTTACCCGGATGGTGCTCGTCGATCCCTGCAAACTTGGCGAGGAGGCAAAAGGCCGGGCATCCCATGCGCAGGATGTCTTAAAAAATGCCGAGATCTGTACCATCGAGGATGTCTTTGCCCGGAGCAGCATTGTTGTAGCAACGACCGGTCAGGTAAGCAAGTCGGTCTGCACCCCGATGAGGATGCCGTTTTACTCACCCCGCGAGTTGCGCGAGCGCATCGGTCCCGCGGAAGGGAGGGTGTCCATCCTCTTTGGCCGGGAAAACTGGGGGCTCAACAACGACGAGGTTAAACGCAGCGATATGATCTGCACGATCCCGACCGCGGACGAGTACCCGATCATGAACCTCTCCCACGCAGTTGGCGTTGTCTGTTACGAGCTCGCAAACCTCCCCCCGTCCCAGTACCGGCTTGCCTCTCCCTACGAGATGGGACACCTGTACCGGCACATCGACCGGTTCCTGGACTCGGTGCACCACCCGGCCTTCAAGCGCGAGAACACGATGATCATGATCCGGCGCATCCTCGGAAGGGCCGGCCTGACAACCCGGGAGGCAAGCACCCTCCACGGACTCCTGCGCCGGACCGAGTGGCATGTTGATCCCGATGCGCTCGACAGGGAGAAAGAAGCACAGCGTCGGCACAAGAACCAACATCTCGAACTTGATGAAGCGTCGGATGCCGATGACGGCGAGGAGTAGACGCGAATCTCCGGGTGTACCTGAAGCGCGGGAAATAGTAATCCGGAGGATCGGTCTCTTCACCTCCGGTGCAAACAGTGCGGCCCTGTAATTGTAGAGAACCTGAAGCATTTCCTAAAAATAAGCCCATAAAACGGTCTGATTGCCCTGCCCAAAAATCCGTGCCCGTATACACTCTCATTTGCTAAAATAAGCCTGAATGGAGCTCCATATGATGGCCTTTAGTGCCCCATATTCGCGTTCTGTCAGCCTCGTTGTTCCGGATTGTGCAATTGGCAATTTTACCTGTGATCTGCCAAAATAACTCCATTATGGGGTCCGTTTTATTTCGTCCGATCTCAAAAACAAGGCTGATTTGGGCTTATTTAGGAAATGAGCCCAATGCGGGCCTCGTTTCGGGGCTTATGTATGGAATTCGGGGCCATATCGTGGCCGGATGGGGTGATCCTTCCCCCGACTCCTGCAAGCTTGAACTGTGGACATTATATCTCTTCTTTGCATCTCGGTGTGCACAACCGGGTATTCTCCTTTTTCTTATGAGGCCGTTTTTCACCGGTAGTAAAATAAAGGTCTTAATGTATCCATGGTATTTACTAAAACTTTTTTACCTATATTGGCTAAGAATCAATAGGTGTTAACTTATGGGTCTGAACAATATAGACACCAAACAGGTAGTGGATTATAAAAAGGAGATCCAGAAAAAGCCGGTTGATGCAAAATTCACGGCGAAGATCGAAGGAGACTGGCTCTTTGAAGAAGGCGGTCCGCAGTTCCGGTCAGTGGTCAAAGTAAAGGATGGCACATACACCATGGAGGCCAGCCATCCGAACTTTGCCGGGCCTGCAAACCGTCCTGGCCCGATGGCGTTTGGCCTCTTCTGGTTTGCCGCCTGTTTCTCAAGCACCCTTGTAACTGAAGCTGCAATGCGAAAGATCCCGCTTACGAGCGTAAAGACCCGTGTCGAAGCTGATCTCGATTATACCGCCCAGTTCGATCTCGGGAAGCAGCCACTCGTGAATGGATTCCGTGTCTTCATGGATGTCAAGGGTGATGTCACCGAGGATCAGCTTGCGGACCTCAAGGAATATTCTCTCACACATTGCATGGGCATGTTCACCATCCAGCATGCAATCTCCCTGAAAGCTGAAGTGAAAAAGATCTAACATTAAAAAAGGCAGGTCATACACCATGGCAGATTATACAGAAATGTGGAAATCACTGGGCATTGATATAAAAAACCACGATGCACTTCTTGCAGGTTTGGGAAAAGCTTACACAGACATCTTCCTTTCCCAGAAGAACCGGCCGGAAGGGATGAAGTATTTCGATTTTGTGATGAGCGAGGTCCACGGGCTCCGGATCAAGGAACTCATCGACGCAAAGGCACAGGGCCGGAAAGTGATCGGATCGTACTGTGTCTTTGTCCCGGAAGAACTCGTCCTTGCAGTCGATGGTGTTGCCGTCGGCCTGTGCGCCGGTGCCGAGCTGAATTTCGAAGCCGCCGAGGCACTGCTCCCCAGGAATACCTGCTCGCTCATCAAGTCCATGTTCGGGTTCAAGCTCGGGAAACTCTGTCCCTACGTGGAGTCATGCGATGTGATCGTGGGCGAGAACACCTGCGATGGCAAGAAAAAGGCCTATGAGATCTTCAGACCTCTTGTAAAGGACCTCTACGTCATGGATCTCCCGCAGACAAAGAGCGAGACAGGCCGGCTGGTACTCAAAGAGGAGTACCGCAAGTTCATTGCAAAACTCGAAAAAGAGAGCGGAAAGAAGATAACCGTCCAATCGCTTAAGAAAGCCATCGATATCGTCAATGCTAAGAGGAAGGCGATGATCCGGCTTTCTGCGATCCGTGCCGCCGACCCGGCTCCGATCTCAGGCCTTGACGCCCTCCTTATCAACCAGGTCTTCTTCCATGACGACCCGGTCCGGTTTACCGATTCGGTCAATAAGCTCTGTGACGAGCTGGAACAGCGGGTAAAAGACCACAAGGGTGTCTTCCCCAAGGGGACAACCCGTATTATTGTCTCGGGATGTCCGATGGCCGTCCCGAACTGGAAACTGCCACTGCTCATCGAGACAAGCAATGCCGTTATCGTGGGCGAGGAGTCCTGTGTTGGGGAACGGGGCACCCGGTGGCTGACCGAAGCAAAGGGTAACACCGTGGAAGAACTCCTCGATGCGATCACGAACCGGTATTTCAACGTCGACTGCGCAGTCTTTACACCAAACCCTTCAAGGGTCGATTACGTAAAGGAAATGACAAAAAAACTCCATGCTGATGGTGTCATCCATTACAGCCTGCAGTTCTGCCAACCCTATATTATCGAGAGCGGCCCGGTGGAGAAGGAACTGGAAAAATCGCACATCCCGACCCTGCGTCTCGAGACCGATTACAGCCAGGAAGATGCCGGGCAGCTCAAGACACGAATTGAGGCTTTCAACGAGCGCCTGAAGAGAAAATGAGATACGCGGGAATCGACATCGGATCGCGTACCATCAAGCTTGCCGTGCTTGAAAACGGCAAGCTTGTCTTTTCCCGAAAGTCTGTTACTTCACACAACCCACTTGAGATCGCACGGGATCTTATGGAAGGTACTGCGTTTGATCGTATTACCGCTACCGGATATGGGCGTCACCTGATCAAAGGGCACCTCGACTGCCCGGTGATCAGTGAGATCACGGCCTTTGTCCAGGGATCCCGTTTTTTTTCAGATGATTTCGAATCTATCCTCGACATCGGTGGCCAGGACACAAAGGCGATCTCCCTTGACAAAGGGGGCAACCTGTGCAAGTTCGAGATGAACGACCGGTGTGCAGCAGGGACCGGCCGGTTCCTTGAGGTCATGGCGGCCGTGCTCGGTTTCACGCTGGAAGAGTTCTCCGCCGCGGCTCTTTCTGCGAAAAAAGCGGAAAAGATCAACAGCATGTGCACCGTGTTTGCAGAATCCGAGGTGGTTTCCCATATTTCCCAGGGAGCGGATCGCAACGAGGTAGCTTTAGGCATTCATAAAGGGATTATCAGTCGTTCCGCAGGTCTCCTGAACCGGGTCGCCCCTGCGGGGAAGATCTTTTTTGCCGGGGGTGTTGCGCTGAATAACTGCGCACGGACTCTTCTTGAGAACGAGACAGGCAGACCTGTTTTTGTACCGCCCGATCCTCAGATTGTCGGCGCGGTCGGGGCCGCACTGAACGCATCAGAAAATACGTAAGTTCAAATTCGGGTTGTGTATCACGATGGAGCCAAATGCCCCTCATGACCATCAGGTTCATCAGGTGAAGGGATCGGATCCGGCCGGCACTATGGTAAAATCTGGCAATCTTCCGGACCCGGCGCGGATCCGGAAAATTGCAGAGGAGTACTACTGTTCCGGTCAGTACTACTGTTCCGAAGCGATTGTCAGGACCATCAACGATGAGTTCGGACTCGGCTACCCGGAAGAGGTTGTCCGGCTCGCGTCCGGTTTTCCCCTCGGGATCGGAGGAGCCGGTTGCTCCTGCGGTGCGGTGACAGGAGGAGTGATGGCTCTCGGGATGGTCTTTGGCAGAGATAAGCCAAAGGATCCCCGGGTTGACCGGTGTCTCTGCCTCTCCCGGGAACTGCACAATTTTTTTGCCAGCCGGCACGGCTGCCTCTGCTGTCGTACCCTGATCCGCGGCATGATCCTGAAATCACCCGAACATATGCAGCAGTGTATTGCCTTCACCGGAGAGGTCGCAGAAGAGACCGCAAAGATCATCCTGCGGGAACGGGATGATCCTGTGGGAGCAGACTGTCCGACGCAGTCAGACCCGCGATAACGGAAGAATTCCTTATGCGAGCAGAAAAAATGACCTATTTCGATTCGGTAATTCCGAATGCATCAGCAGCGATCAAGAGCGTACGTGAACAGGGTAAAAAGTTTGTTGGGTTTTATTGCGTGTTTGCACCCCAGGAACTCATCGTTGCTGCAGATGCGGTACCGGTGACACTCTGTTCCACCAAGGAGGAACCCATCGCAGAAGGTGAGAAATACCTGCCCCGGAACTTATGCCCGCTGATCAAGTCCTCATATGGTTTTGCGATCTCGGAGAAATGTGCGTTCTTTAACAACTCCGAGTTTATTATCGGCGAGACCACCTGCGACGGCAAGAAGAAGATGTTCGAACTCATGGCGGATTTCAAGCCGACCGTTGTCCTTGAATTGCCGCAGAGTGCAAAGGGGGAAGCTCAGAAGCAGTACTGGCGCTCGGAAGTGGCCCGGTGCAAAGAGGAGATCGAAAAACGCCTCAATGTCGCCATCACGAACGAGAAGATGAAGGCTGCAATCAGGGACCTCAACGAGCAGCGGGCCCTGATGCGCGAGCTCGCCCATCTCAACACAGCGATCCCTGCACCCATTGCCGCAACGGACATGCTCAAAGTGATGTGGGCCCGCAATTTTACTTTCGACCGCCCCGCCTTCAATAAGGAACTCAAAGACCTCATTGCCGAACTCAGGGCGATGGTGGCAAAAGGTGAAGGTGCTGCGCCAAAGACCGCAAAGCGGATCATCGTTACCGGTGTTCCCACAGGAGTCGGCTCCGAAAAGGTCATCAGGATTCTTGAGGAATCGGGCGCTGCTGTTGTGTATATTGAGAATTGCGCCGGCATGAAACAGTACCTCGAAGATGTTGCAACCGAAACTTTGCCACTGGATGCAATAGCCGACAAGTACCTGGCGACTCCCTGCTCCTGCATGAGCCCGAACACCGGCCGGCTCGAGCTTCTGGAAAAACTCGTACATGTGTATCATGCCGATGGTGTTGTGGATATCACCTGGACAGGCTGCCACACTTACAATGTCGAGTCCCGGGTTCTCGGGGACTACCTTGCCCGGCACGGGAATGTACCTTTCCTCCAGGTCGAGACAGATTATTCTCAGGGAGATGTCGGCCAGATACGGACCCGGATAGAAGCCTTCCTTGAAATGGTATCGAAAAAATAACTTATTTTTTATTTTCCGGAGTCTTTCATCTCTCCCGTGGGGGAATGGTTCCCCGGCAAACCGGAAAAGATCCATCTGTTAGAGACTGTATCTTGCTCCCTTGTTGGATATCCCTCTGTAGGGAGAATTTCTCTCGAGCTCCTTTTTAAAAGAAGAGAACCCTCTGGTGATTGGCCACAATGCCGGTTGGCGGATAGAAGAGGAGGTTCCCGAGATCCGAGATCCCTATCGGGATCACTCCGGTCAGTTTCGGGTGCCTGTGCATATTCCTTGCCTGAAGAGAGGGAGTAAAGACAAAAAACTGGAGATTTTCACTCCCGGAAGCGGCATCGATAGCCTCCTGCAGATCGTAGCAATTCGGCTTGTTGTCAAATGTTTGTATGCCGGCGAGGGTATAGACGCCGTCTTCGATGAAGATAACTCGTGTCTGGATCTCCTTTGCGGCACATGCGATGGCAAAGGCAAGTGCACCGGAGGCGTACTCCGATCCGTACGGGTGTCGGGTGACAAGGATAGTCACCGGGGGAACCCGCCATTTCTCATCGAAACTCAGGCCCGGCCGGATAGTTTCCTTTTTTATAGCAATCGAGGCGCAGTTTTCGGCAAGGATGATGTGGTTGCTCCGGAACTGTGCGGCGATCTCGTCCAATGACCGGATCCTGACCGGCCGGATCATGCAGGTGGGAACCAGCCCCTCTTTCCCCTCCTCATGAGTGCAGTACCCCCGTGCAGCCGCACAGTTGGCACTGGCCATTATCTGGCCGTGAAGGCCGCGTTTCCCGGCCCGCATCTCAAGATCTTCCAGCCCGTCCCCGACGTTTTCCGTATCCAGCGGAGCCTGGCCCTGGTGTCCGGTATGGATCCCGTCAAGGTAACAGTAGAGATCCCATGATGCATGGGATTCAAGTGCTGCACCAAGACAGTGGAGCAGGGTAGCTGAGGAGTGGTGCATATACGGGGAGGCTATGTGGAGGTAGCCGATAGTGCTTGGCATCGGCAGTTCATGCTGGCGGGCATATTTCATAACATCCTTCCAGAATGAGGGCCTCCCGTTGAGTGCCAGACTGTTATGGGTGATCACAAGATCCGGGTTTTTCATCTTTAAGCGTTCGACCGTGATACCCCTGAGGGCAAGTTCTTCCTGGTCGCAGACTATTTTTATCGAGGGCAGCGAGAATAAACTCTCCCAGAGTTCGACTGTCGGCGGGTTCAGGAGGCTGTAGAGGGCATCACCGGTCAGAAAAACAATAAACGCTGCTTCCCGGTCATGAGTGGTATGGCGAAAACTCCGGGGGTCGAGGTTTAAAAAATAGAACTTCAGCAGCTCATCGATCCACCCAAGCCGCTCCACCGTGAGAGTGTCCCTTAAAAGAAAAAAATGTACAGTCATACAGGGATACTGATGTTTTGAAGATCACGTTATTTATCTATTATGTTCTGCCGTGAGTACAGGTTTTTTTATTGATCCTCCTTGTTTTTAATCGAAAATACTAACTATTCCCGGCAAAACGGTGGAGACCTATCACCGGAGACGTTACCGCGACTCCTGATCCCAACGAAAAAACCTTATTCTTGAGAATTACTGTCCATCTGCTCGCGGACTTCATCGATATGGAGGACCATGTCGAAAGCCGGGCCGGTGAGACAATAGCCCTGCTTGTCGAGTGCGTAGACCGGGAACTTCACGAGATCTTCCGGCACCGGCTGGGCCGTGAGTTTCTTGAAATTGATCAGATCGCGGGGGTTCAGGCCGATCTTGTTGCAGAGTTCGCTGAGTTCTTTTATCCAGCGTTTTAAATCCCGCACATCCGAACCGTCCCACTTGAAGATCTGGTAGATCTTCATGTATGCATCACGCTCGAGGATGATATGGGTAGAGGTCTTGTCGGATTTGAGGTAGAAGTCAAGGAACGTCCGGACATCCTTGATCTGCTGGGCGTTCTCGTAGGAAATGGCCCGGCACTCCTTGATGAGTTCGCTGAACTCTTCCGGGTTAAGGCTCTGGTTCAGTGTACCGATCTCCTTGGAGAGTTCCTTGAGATCATCCTCAACATTCCTGAGTTCACTGATCATGTCCTCGAATTTCTGGTTGAGCTCCACCCCAAAAAAAGCTTCCATGTATTCGGACTGCTTCGGCATAATTGTACAATACTTGGTAATCAGACGGTATAATCATTAGTACATTAACAATGTCTATCCGTTCATACGACTAAAACGTTTGAGGAAACAGTACTATGCCACGCCGAAGCCAACAGGTCAACCAGGACCTTTTTACGAAGGGGGGGATCATCACCGAGTGTGACCCCGACTTCTGTATTGTCAGGCTCCGCATGCCGGCGGGCATGATCTCCCCTGAACAGTTGAAGGGAATGGGGGAGATAGCCGCCCGGCACGGGATTGAGAAGGTCCACCTCACCACCCGCCAGACCATGGAACTCCCGCATGTGGAGACTTCAAAACTCGAAGCGCTCGTTGATGATCTCGCCCGTAATGGCACGCCTCTGGGTGCTGAACGGGAAGAAGTCGTCAATGTAACCGCGTGCCTGGGTACCCGGCACTGCAAGTTCGGCATCATTGACAGCGTGGGCCTTGCCGAGGAAATCGATAAAAGATTCTTTGGAAAGGAACTGCCGGTGAAAGTGCGGATCGCCATCTCCTCCTGCCCGAACGGCTGCGAGAGCGAGCGGCTCAACGAGATCGGGATCACCGGTATCCAGCGGCCGATCCGCGACCCGGGGCTCTGCACCGGCTGCGGTACCTGCACCAACTACTGCCGTGAGAAAGCGATCAGTGTGCAGGACGGGATTGTGGTCCTCCAGCAGAATATGTGCATGGAATGCGGGTTCTGCATCAAGCCCTGCCCGTTTCACCTTATCCGGGGCACCGACCCGGAGTACCGCATCACCGTGGGCGGCCACCGGGGCCGCCACCCGAAGATGGGCCGGCATATGATCGATGTGAAGACACAGGAGGATGTGATCCGGGTCGTGGACAAGATCATCTACTGGATCTACCGGCAGGCATCTTCAGGTTCGCTGCTGCCCGAGCAGCTGGACGAGCTTGAGTTCGATGAGTTCAAAAAGTCCATTGAAAAGATGATTGAAGGATAATCCCTTTTTGTTTCTTATTTTTGTTTTTGAGACTCCGGCAAACATTTATCGTCCCGCAGGAAAAAGGGTCGGCAGTCACAATCTTGCCGGTTGTGCATGGAGGATGTGTGCAATGAGTATTGTTTGGGACAGACATGTTTCGAATGGGATCCGTGAACTGGGGTATGATATAATGAACAAGCAACTGGTTGTGGTCTTACCAGGCGGGGTGCGGAAATATTATGCGCCGGTGCCGTATGAGACGTATAGTGCCATTTTCCATGCTACATTCCCCGAGCGGCTGTACCAGGAAACCATTGAGGGGAAGATCCCCCGTATAGAAGTGGCAGGATACGAGTAATACCTGAACTCCCGGCCCATTCATGTGATCGGGTAAGCCCGTCCTAGCACTGGCGTTCGCGAACAGGAACCCATTTTCGGACAACATCCCGTCTGAAATTTACACAGGGAAAAAAGGGATACAAAAGGTACTTCAGTAGCTGATCGTCCGCATGGCGCGGAGGGTGTCAAGCTCCATCTTGCGGAAGTAGGACTTGGGGTGACCGCAGGAGGGGCATTTCCAGTCCGCCGGGAGAGCGGCAAAGGCCGTGCCGGCCTTGATCGGCTGGGCTGCCATGACTTTTCCCTCGTACTCGTCCATCCTGTCCGTGTTGACCAGGATCGTGTTGTTGAATGCCTTGGTCTCACCGACTGCCGGGTCATAGATATGACCGCACATCATGCACACATACTTGTCCATTGTGATAACCTCGTATATTGCCTGCACTCAGGTATATTACTCTATTATCATTCACCCCATATTAGCGTATTGAAATCTTAATCGGGCACGAATGATCCGGCCCCTTGGAAATTTTGTCAAAAGAACCAAATCTGACCATGACCAAACCGGTAGCAATGGCAGGGAACACGGGAGCGGGGGAACTCCCGCTTATTTATCTCAACAACGCAGCAACGAGCTGGCCAAAACCACATGAGGTCCTTGAGGAAGTGACCCGGTGCCTGCAGGCTCCCTTTTTCGAGCACGACAGGTCAACTGCCGGTGGAGCAACAGATTATCCGTCGGCAACCCGGGATGCCCTTGCCGGTCTTCTCCATGCAGAGGATCCCGGCCATTTCATCTTTACACAGAGTGCAACGGATTCCCTCAACCTGCTCATCCACGGGTTTGTGGAAAAAGAGAAAACCCCGTTCCACGCGATCACGACAGAACTGGAGCACAACTCCGTACTCCGCCCCCTCCACACCCTTGCAGGGGAAGGGCGCCTCTCACTTTCTATCGTACCGTTCCATGAGGGGTGTGTCACGCTCCAGGAAATCAGGAAGGCCATCCGGCCCGAGACCCGGCTTGTGGTGATGACGCAGGGGAGCAATGTGCTCGGCTCCCTGCAGGACATCCGGCCCGTTGCGGAATACTGCAGTGCAAACGACATTTTCCTCATCGTTGATGGCGCCCAGACCGTGGGGCAGGTCCCCATTAACCTGTCAGCAATTCCCGCCGGTGCATTTGTCTTTACCGGGCACAAGGCACTCTTCGGGATTCCCGGTATTGGCGGGTTTTACCTCAGTGACCCGGAAGCGATTGTACCGGTTCGGCAGGGGGGAACCGGCACGGACTCGCATTCGCTTTCCCAGCCGGGGGATATGCCGCAGAAGTTTGAGGCAGGCACGCCGAATTATCCTGGGATTGCCTCACTCCTTGCCGGTATCCGGTATATCGGGCGGGAAGGCCAGGACAAAATCACCCGGAAGGGCAGGGATCTCTCATCTCTCTTCATTAAGGAGATCACCGGGAACCAGGATGTCATCCTTTACACCCCGGCCCCCGATCTCCCGGTTGTTTCCTTTAACATCCGGAACCTTGGGAACGATGAGGCCGGCTATATCCTCGCAAAGGTGTATAATGTCGTGACAAGGACCGGTCTCCACTGTGCCCCGCTCGTTCACGACCGAATCGATGCCGGCAAAGGCTGCGTGCGGGTGAGTTTCTCCTGCCTTACAACACCGGAGGAATGCCGGTCGGCAGCCGGTGCCGTGCGGGAGGTGGCCGAGGGTGCGGGTCGTTAAATCCGTCCAGAGCAAGGTCTGTGTCGACGGCTCCCTGATGAAAGAGTATGTGCTCGACGAACCTCTCACACCTGCCTTCCTCGCGTTTCTCCGGTCATTCGGGACGGTCAAAGAATATCCCCATATGAAGCGCCCGTACTTCTCTTTCGAGCAGGAGCATTTCATCTCCATCAAGGGATTTGCCGGCGACACCAGTGTCGAAGTACGGTACCGTAAGGAGTTCTTTGATCTGACTTCCGATTACTTCCACCTTCTCGTTTTCTATTCCCGTGATGGTGAGCAGGGTATCCGGAAGATGCACGGAATCACAGACTCCCTCCGGGAGAGGATGAAGATCCGGTTCCCCGAAGGGTGCGGGACGGGATGAAGGCCTCTCTTTTCATCTTCAACCGGTATGCGGGCGAATATGATCGCTGGTTTGAAACACACCCGGTAATCTATCAGGAGCAGATCGCGCTCCTGGAAAGCGTCATGCCCGAAGGGAGGATGAAGCTCGAAGTCGGCGTTGGCTCCGGGAGGTTTGCTTCGTGTCTTGGCATCCGGTACGGGCTCGATCCCTCATCCGCCCTTTGCGCCCTTGCTTATAGTCGGGGAATCGAAACCGTGCAGGGAATGGGGGAATTTTTGCCCTACCTGTCCGACACCTTCGACTGCATCCTTATGATGACGGTCATCTGTTTCATGGGCGATCCTGCCCGTTCGCTCAGCGAAGCCTTCCGGGTACTACGACCGGGGGGATCCCTTGTGACGGCCTTCCTAAAAAAGGGAGGTGGGATTGTCCAGAGGGAAGAAGTGCCGGGGCATCAGGGCCGGTTCCTGAAGCATGCAACCTTCTTTACCGTGGATGACGTGACAGGGATGATCGCTGCTGCAGGTTTTTCCCGTATTTCCCATGAACACAATCTCCATGGTCTCTGTATCCTGGTAGCACAGAAATAACTAAACCTGAAAGGCAAATCTCAAAAAAAATGGCGAGGGGAAATCATCCCCTCTGTCGTGTGTGACGGTTGCTTTTGAAAATTATTTTTTCATGTAGAGATGGCCGTAGACGGTCTCTCCCTTGCGCTTGGGGTGGCGCTCGCCGAGGTCGCCGATATAATCGACGAACTTTGCCTTGGTTCCATCGACATCGAGTTCGACTTCCCCGGCAGGCTTATAGCCGGGCATCATGACGTTGACGGAGCCAAAGACATAGATCTCGCCCTTGACCAGCTGGCCGCCGACACGGCGGTTTGCGTTGCCCTTGAGGATGATCTTGCCGCCCTCCATATGGGTGCCAAGGTGAATATCCACGTTGCCCTCAACGATCAGCGTGCCGCCAATCATGAAACTGGCAACATCCGAGCCGGCATTGCCCTTCACGCGGAGGACGCCGCCGCTCATGCCTCTCCAGTCTCCACGGTAGGCTGCGCCGAGATAGTTCCCGGCATTGCCGTTGATGGTGAACTCGCCGCCCGCCATTGCAAGGCCGCAGAACGAGTGGACGTCGCCATTGACGGTGAGCTTCCCGCCCTTCATCCAGCTGCCGGTATACATATCGCAGGCCGAGTTGACGACCACTTCGCCGGCCGTCATCTTGGCTCCGATGTACTTCATCTTCGTGCAATCGCCGTTGATGACAATCTTCGTGTCTGCTGCCGTTGCCCCGGCATCTCCGCTGACGGTGAAGAAGTCACCGAGTGTCTGGATCTCCTTACCCTGGTATGCGGGGAGTTTTGCGATCTCGTCGGCCTTTTTGCCGGCAAATACGTCAGGGTTGACCTTCTCGCATTCCAGGTAGAGTTCCGGTTGATTTTTTACTGTGAGTGTAACCGTGTCCATGTTTTTTCACCTCATGCCTGGGTTGCATCCACGCTGATGATGTGCTGGTGCGGTGCATAACTTTCGGGAACCGGGTAGTTGTTCTCGTTCACGCTGTAGTAGCGGAGGAATTTCTCCCTGATATCATGCATGACCTGCTTGTTCTCGGGGACCTTGGCATCCACCCAGAAGGTCTGCTTGTGACCCATGTCAACGATCTTGCCGCCTTCGACACAGATCTTTCCATCCTTGAAGAGGTAGGCAACCTGCGCGAATGCCTTCTCGATCTCAGGCCCGGTTGACGGGAACTTGTCCGGGTTGATGTTGTAGATGGCGATATCGGCATTCATGCCGGGCTTTAAGCCGCCGTAGTCCTTGGAGAGGCCAAGGCATTTTGCCGGGCCGGCACGGGTCATCTGGGCCAGCTCGTAAAGTGTGATCTCGCGGTCGATGTTTGCGATGTTTGTGGCACCGATGACCTTGTCGGCCTTTTTGAAGGAGTTGAGCAGATCGTCACGGACTTTCTTGCTCATGAGCCATGAGTAGACACGCGGGTAGCGGGTGAACGGTCCTGCGTTCGGGTGGTCGGTGGTGATGAAGCAGCGCATCGGGTCCTTTGCATAGAGGGGAATTTCAAGCCCTACTGCCCACTGGGAGCAGAAGACGGCGTTGCTCGGATCGTAGATGAATGGTACGATGCCCGCAGCGGTTTCGAGTTCCACGTCTACGTTAAACCACTTTAAGTGGTTGATGCTGTGGAGGTGGTGCTCGAACGGACCATCCGCAGTCATCGTGGTGGTCTCGTCAAGGGTGACGTTACCGGTATCGATGGTGAGGTTCTTTTGCTTGTTGACGTAGTCCATAACTTCCTTTGCACCGGACTCAAAGTCGCCCCAGTTCGTGCCCTTATACGAGTGGAACTGGAGGTGCGTGGAGTGCAGGACCTGCTCGCGGCCGAAATTGTTCGTGGCCTTTATCCCTTCTGCAAGCGCCAGTGATTCGATCGTGGTCTTGTAGTTGCCGGGATTGCCGAGGTCGTTCTGGTGGAGGTGCATCGAGTGCGGAAGGCCGAGGTACTCGTTTGCCTCGATCAGGCCCTTGATGATCTCTGCCGGTGTGATGTCGAAGTACGGGACCGGGTCGCGGATGGTGAGGCAGTTCAGACCCCATGCCCAGGCTTCCGTGCCGCCGGGATTGACACACTTGACTCCATAGCCCTTCGTCTGGCGGAGGATCCACGCGATGTAGGCAGCGGTGTTCTCGACCTCATGGTTTTTGAGATACTCGAGGATGAACCAGTTGTTCCCAAAGACCGGGAGTGCTGCCTCATCGATGATAGGGGTGTCGTGGATCTCTTCGTGGACATGGCGGGCATAGAGCGGGGGCATCGCGGCTTCCATGGCAAATGTGAATCCCATTCGGGCGTACTCATAGCCGGTCTTGAAGACGGTCGGAATGGACTTGCCGCCCTCGATTCTTGTAATGCCGGCTGTCTTGTGGGAGTCGAAATGCTTGTCTTCAGGTCTGTACCAGCGGCCTGCGTTGACCTTGGGGCCTGCCACGTGGGCGTGAACCTCAATGGCACCTGCCATGACGGTCTTGCCCTTGGCATCGATAATTTTTGCACCGGAGCTGACATTGTCGACGATCTTGCCGTCTTTGACCGCAATGTCTTTTTTGTCGCCCTTGATGCCTTGGGTCGGGTCAAAGACGTGGCCATTCTTGATGAGATATTCAGACATTTACGCGCCTCCATTGGCCATGGCTTTGTCAGCATGCTGGTCGATCTTTGTACCTTTACTCGCGGCACTTTCGGCGGCAATGAGTTCGTCAACACGCTGGTTGATCTTCGTTAAGAGTTCCTCGTCCGTGAGCACGCCCTCTGGTGGGTCGACGACCTTACGGGTCTCTATCGGGACGTTGTCCATACGATAGGCGCAGCCGCCGACTTCGACACCGACAAGCGCAACTGGGATGTGGAGATCCGAGATCTCGGTCGTGCAGTTGATATGCGGGTCGATGGTGACGGTCGGTTTTCTTGAACTGCTGATCATTGCATTGACCGGGAAGTGTGCACCTGGGTCGGTTGCAATATAGAAGCAGGCCTCCACTTCGTTGCGGTTTAAGAGGTCGACAGAAGTCGTCTCACCGGTCTGGTGGCGTGCCTGGTCTCTCCGTGAGAGGTCGACTGCATATGGGAATCCATACTGCCAGCCGAGCACCTGGCCGGAACCGGTAACGTTCCAGTGACCCCTCATGGCCATGATCGCAGCTTTTGTGAAGTCGTTTAAGTCACGGGTCAGGTTAATGGCGATGTCGATGTTGTGGTTCCTGCCCATAGTGTGGGTAAGGCCCATACCGAAGAAGATGATGACGAACCGACCCTGTTTGAGATCCTCTACAATCTCGTAGATCTTCTCTTTGGGTACGCCGCCAACCGTGTCAGGAAGTACTTCGCCGCGGGCTGCGGTCCTGAAGGCGTTAAGAAGTTCGTAGTCAAAGCCCTGCTGGACCTGGATGAACTCATCGGCGCATTTTGCGGTATCGGTGTACCGGCAGTCAACGCAGTAGATCTTCCTGCCCTTGTGGCCTTTGACGGTAAAGAAACCACGCGGGAAGATCGAGTACCGGGACATGTGGCGGGGGTGGGCGTGTGCCGGGTTGCAGCCCCAGAAGATGACACGGTCGGCACGGTTCTTGACTTCACCAAGCGTACAGCTCGGGACACCGACATCCTCGATGGCAATAAGCGAGGAGCCGTGGCAGACGGTTGCACAATTGTCGACAATGCAACCGGTCTTTTCTGCAATTTCGTGGCCAATGCTCATGGCCTGGCAGCTGGTAGATGCCCAGCCGTACATCAGGGTCTTTCGTGACTTGACGAGCATCTTTGCCGTCCAATCGATTGCCTCGTCGTAGGTGATCTCCTTGTAGGTCCCATCAGTCTGGCGCATTCGCGGGCGTTTGACCCGGCCCGGTTGCCGCTGGTGGTTGAATTTTTCAGAACCAATTGCACACGCGTTCTTGACACCAAGGATCGTCTTATTGTCATCGGATACGGTGACGACGAGATCATCGCACAGGGTACCGCAGAATGGGCAGATAACATCAGTTACTTCTTTTGGCATCCCTCATCACTTCCTGATAAGTCCGCAGGCGTCCTGCAATACTTCAATTGCTCCCATAATCCGTTCATTTGCGGCGATCTCTACATCGGCCGGGAATCCCTTGAAACAGGGCTCGCCCGTAGAGAATGTGTATGCCGGGACAATGCGGTTTGCCCAAGGTCCCATCGGGATGTGGGCAAGACCTGGGACCAGGTCCTCGCGGGTCTCAACTGCCTTTAAAATGACACTCCCGACCGAACTGGTGACACGGACATTCGTGTTCCTCCACGCTCCCAGTCTCTTGAAATCATCAGGGTGCATCTGGATAATGGTACAGGCATCAAAGTATTTCTGGGACGTCTTGCCTGCCTCCATGCCAACGCCCTGCTGGATCGTACGGCACGTGATTATGTTGACTGTAATCTTTTTCTCCGCCATGTTATCATCTCACGAATGGGGGTGCGGTCAGACGTTGACCGTTGACTCTCCTGAACCTTTGCCGGATAAACTTATTACATCATACGGGCATGCTTCGACACATACGCCGCACCCTGCACACAATTCAGTTTTGACATCGAGACTTACTGACACACCGTCCTGGACCTGATAGATTTTCTCCTTGGTCACAGGATCGTGTGTGAACAGTTCCAGTGCATTTACCGGGCAGGCGGTAACACAATTCCCGCAGCCGGTACACCGGTTCATGTTAACATGTACTGCAAATGCCATACTTTATCACACACACAAAACAATTGCTGGAATCAAGTTCCTTAATTCATGAGTTGCCCCGAAACAGTAATTAAATATTGTTATGTTTACAGATGGTAAACCCTAATGTCATAACCAAATATTTTTATTTTTTAAAATGCTTAACTCACGACGTAGTTTTTCTTCAGATGTTGACATCCGGTGAGAAGGAGATCCGGTTTTTTTGTCCCTCATCTTGAATTCTTCACCAATATTTTTTCAATAAAATAATTCCGGGCCGATCTAACGAGCCGAACAGGGCTAAAATCCTGCCAACGCGCGAATTAGGGTCAGAAACCTGGATTTAGATTGAATTACCCTATTCTAAATTGCCGCACGTTGATTATAGAAAATAGTTAAAATCTATATGTTGTCCCTACGGTATTCAGGATACAAGCTTTAGGCATTGCCGAAAAGAACTGGTTAATGGCGTCCCAGCCAGTGCAATGCATGGGTATAATATAATCCGGCTTTATCTGTTTCATTGCATCGATGGTTGGTGCAATGACCGGTGCAAAGAGCGGCCCGGTCAGATGGAACCCGCCCAGCACCGCATACACGTGATCGACACCGGTGATCTTCTGCGCATACCGGATCGTATTGATGATCCCTGCATGGGCGCACCCACTGATCACTACGAGACCCTTTCCTTTGATATTGATCACCAGACCCTGGTCATCTAATATCTGATCAGGGGCCCACTGATCTCCGGCCCATGCTTCCATTCCGGGAAATCCTTTCTCAAACGGGACGGTCCGTTCTATCTCACCGGTAACAAGGAGGTGGCCGGATGCAAGAAGCGACGGCCCGGGGCGTATCAGGATATCAGCTCCGTTCTGTTTTAAGGCCACAACATCAAGTTGCGGGAGATTGACGACATTGCCCGGATTCTTGAGCCGGCGGCGCAGGAACGCATCCGGGTGGACGACGAGCGGCATCTGGTGCCCTGCGGTCTGGAGCAGTGAGGAAAGACCCCCGACATGATCGAAATGTCCGTGACTTAAGACAACCGCTCCGGCCTGCCCGGGATTGATCCCGAGCTGCCGGGCATTGTGGAGCATGCACCCGCTCGACAGGCCGGTATCCATCAGGACGGCGTGCTCCTTTCCGTTGGCGAATACTCTGATATAACAGGAGAGGCCATGCTCGGCAAGGAGAGGCCGGTCCAGCGCAAACGGCGGTCGCACGTCAAGGGACTTTTGCGAAGGAACAAAGAGGTCGATATAATTGTCGACCAGCACGGTGATCTCCGCCCGGTCGGCCTCACGGAGCCGGGGCGCCGCCTCTTTCATAACAGTCTATCTATTACGGGATTGCATGAATAGGTTTTCCCGCAAACGGGGGCCGGTACCGTCAGGGTCAGAAAAACAGGATCCGCTGGAGACCGCTCCCCGCATCATGTGGTGGCGAAAACAGGATAATACCAAACTCGGCAAACCCGATATCTGTAACCGCCGCAAGCGCTCCGTTTTTTATAACTCCGCGCATGTGGAATGAAGGTGATAGTGCAGAGAACTCTAGGTTCCCGCTCTTTGAAAGAAGGGTGACGAGCTCGGGAAGCGCTCCTGGGCATGACCCCTGGGGCGCCCGGTGCTCCCCGGTCAGGGCATAGATCCCGTCTTCAATAAAGATGACCCTGGTCCGGATTCCCTGGTGAGCACAGGCAACGGCTAACGCGATCCCGCCATAGGCATGCCCGGTGCTGTACGGGCTGTGGGTGATCAGGATAATAACCGGAGGGGCATGCGGGGAATCGTGAGCCGGATCCCGGAAAAGAGTGCTGTGCACACAACCGGTGTTCTCTGAGAGCAGGACCGAGTGGTCTCCGATGTGGCGGATCATCACATCCATGTCTTTAATATGAGCAGGCCTGACGATACACGATGACCCGATTGTCCCCATCCCGTCATCCCATGACTGGTATCCGCGTGCGCCGGCAGAATACCTGCTGATCATGACAGTGCAGGGCAGATTTTTTTCTGCCGCATGTTTTGCTAACCTCTCAATGGCCTCACCGATATTTTCTGCATCTCCGGGATTCTGGCCGGTATGACATGCATAGCATCCGTCAAGGTATGCATACAAGCTTACGCCGCAATCGAGATCGAGCGCGGTGGAAAGGCAATGGATCCCATATCCCGCAGCAGGGAACATGTACGGCGATGAGATCTGTAACCACCCGATTTGCATGGGGGATGGCAGGAACTGATCCCGGGCCGCGGAGAGAACGGCAGTCCAGAAAGACGGGGCGCCTTTTTTGCCCTCTTCTGGCAGATCGGTCACCTGATCCGGAAACCGTTCTTTTAACGGGACAAAGGTGATGCCCCGGTGCTCCAGAGCATCGCGGTCGCAGATGAGCCTGACCTGTGGCAACGACAGCACTGACGACCATATGTTCAGGGATTCAGCTTCGTTAAGACTGTATAAAGCATCGCCGGTGAGAAAAATCGTCACATACACCGGGGTGCCGGGTTCAGGAGTACCTGAGGGTTCACTGCTTTTTTTTTGATAATGATATTTGAGTGCCTGATCAATCCACGATAACCGTTCCTGCGTCAGGACAGTACTAAAAAGGAGAACATTCGTGGTCATCGGTGGTTTGTCCCAGTTTATGTATGTTGGTCAGGGAGATTATCAATTTGACTTATAACTCCAGATCTTCAATAATGCGACTTCTCCGGAAATGGACTGCAACGATTAATGCACTTCTCTAACATCTCTAAAATTAGGGGTGATCCTGTCTGTGAAAACCTCAAATGTCCAGCTATCAGGTGGTATGCCCGGCAGTACTTATGACCCCTCAACGCCAACTGGTTATCCCATGATTCTTGTGGACTGGCAGCTCCGGGACCGCATCGCCCGGGGCCATATTAAGATCGACCCTTTCGATCCCAACCTCGTGCAGCCTAACTCGATCGATATCCGGCTCGGCAACCACTTTGTCTGGTACACCCCGGGCGAACAGGTCATCGATCCGTACGACAAAGCGACCGTGACTTCTGGTGTGGATGGGAAGCACGCCAACTCCTTCGATCTGATGCCGGGCCAGTTCGTGCTTGCCGAAACTCTCGAATGCATCGGCCTGCCCGATAATATCGTTGCCACAATCGAAGGAAAATCGAGTATCGCCCGGCTCGGCGTTACCCTTCACCAGACCGGTGGCTGGATCGATGCCGGCTTCCGGGGCACCATCACCCTGGAGATGGCAAACGTGAACGCTCGGCCGGTCAGAGTTTACGCAGGTATGCCGATCGGCCAGCTTGTTTTCTATACGACCGAGCGGGCAGAGAACCCGTACGACAAAAAGACCGATGCCAAGTATCTCGATCAGCGGCAGGCTACGCTCTCCCGGTACCATGAGAATAAAAAATAAGGATATGTACCGAAAATCCCCGCACCTCCCGGGCGGCCGGGGGCAATGAGGGTATATATCTTAAGAACCCATTTTATACGAATAACCGTTCCGGAATGGAGATGAAGCAATGCGACTTCTTCTGATACATTCAGATTACATCGAATACGAAGCCAAAAAGAAGACAAAGATGGCAGAGGAGGGAGCCGTTCTCTCGGACCGTGAGGAAGACGCGCTCACGGCCTTTGCTGCAGTTGAGTCTGTCGATGAAGAGGACATGGAGGGTGTCATCCTCCAGGCCATCGAAGAGGTAAAAAAGACCGCCGGTCAGGTGCACACGGACAAGATTGTCATTTACCCGTATGCCCACCTGTCCAGCGACCTTGCCCGGCCCGAAGTGGCAGTCCCGGCCCTCAATGCCCTTAAGGAGGGCCTTGCCGCAGAAGGGTTTGCCGTGAAGCGTGCGCCGTTTGGCTGGTACAAGTCCTTCAAGATCTCCTGCAAGGGCCACCCGCTCTCCGAGCTCTCGAAGACGATCGTGCCCGGGGAGGAAGGGGAAGCAGTTTCAAAGAAACTGGGCAAGAAAGAAGCCACCCACGACTGGTTTGTCATGACCCCGGACGGGAAGACCCATGACTACCACAAGTACCTCGATAATACCCCGTTTGGCTGCCTGGTAAAAAAGGAACTGGGCGTTGCTGAGCCGACCGGTGGCGAGCCTGCCCATGTTGACCTGATGCGCTCAAAAGAGCTTGTCGATTACGAGCCGGCAAGTGATGTCGGCTGCCTGCGCTGGATGCCCAAGGGCAAGCTCATACGTGATCTCTTGGCCGATTACGTTCTTGCTATCCTCCTCCCCTACGGTGCAACTCCGGTCGAGACCCCGGTGATGTACGATCTTGGGGACAAGGCCATCTCCGAGCACGCAGACAAGTTCGGCGAGCGGCAGTACCGGTTCAAGAGCAACAACCGGAACATGATGCTCCGGTTTGCTGCATGCTTTGGCATGTTCTCGATCATGCGGGACATGCATATCTCGAAAAACACTCTCCCCCTGAAGATGTACGAGCTCTCCACCTACTCCTTCCGGCACGAACAGAAAGGTGAGGTTATCGGCTTAAAGCGCCTGCGTGCGTTTACGATGCCCGACATGCACTCGCTCTGTACCGACATGCCTGAGGCGATGAAGTGTTTCGAGGAGCAGCTTGCCATCGGCTGGCAGACCGGCCGGGACTTCGAGACAAAACTCGTTGCCGCATTCCGGTGCACCAAGAAGTTCTACGATGAGAACGAGACGTGGGTCAAGAAGATCGTAAAAGAATCCGACTGCCCGATGCTTATCGAGATCCTATCCGAGCGTGTCCACTACTGGGAGGCAAAGATCGACCTTGCAGCCATTGACGGCCAGAACCGCCCGATCGAGAACCCGACCGTCCAGATCGATGTTGAGAGCTCGACACGTTTCAATATTAAGTATTTCAAGGACGATGGCACCCCGGTATACCCGCCCATCCTCCACTGCTCCCCGACCGGTAGTGTCGAGCGCGTGATCTGTGCGATCCTCGAGAACATCTCCACCCAGAAGGTCCCGGCACTGCCGACCTGGCTCTCACCGGTCCAGGCTCGCATTGTACCGGTTGCCGAGCGCCACACTGCGTATGCGAAGGAGATCTGTGAAGCCCTCAATGTGCAGGGCATCCGGTGCGATCTTGATGACCGGGACGAGAGCGTTGGCAAGAAGATCCGGGAGGCCGGTATGGACTGGGTCCCCTATGTGATCGTCATCGGCGACGAGGAAATGGCAAGCAAGAATCTCACGGTCACCATCCGCAGGAAATCCGAGCCAAACAAGCCTCACAAGGAGCAGATGGTTGCAGACTCCCTTGTTGCCATGATAAAGAAAGAGATCGCGGGCAAACCCTTCCGCCCGCTCTATACCCCGCGCAAGCTCTCCTTAAAGGCACGGTATATTTGAGCTTTCTCTCACTTTTTTTCATCCGGCTACAGTGGGTAAGGAAAAGCACTTTTTAAGAATGATTTGGCTGCTTTTTGGTCGGATTGGCCGGGTTCTCTGATGGGTTTCATGAGGATGTGTTCTGGAGTCCCTCGTTCCCTCACGAACGATACGTGCTGCCGCCCCGAAGGGGCATCCGTGAAGAGGATTCGTGACGATTAAATTCGTGTGGTGCGATGATGCCAGCCCGGCTCCAGTTTTCAATGCCCGGTTTTCTCGCATCAAACCTCTGGGGGTGACCCATCAGCATGCAAGACAAGGGGAGAGGGGTAGCTCCCGGTTGAAAAAATGAGGTGAGGGGGGGCACCCCCCCGCCTTGCCCGGGCCGTCCGGCGTGAGCTTCCCGGTTTTAGTTGGATGTACAAGTGACAACCCGGTTTCGCGCTTGTGGTCCTGAATGGTGGGGGGTTGATCCTCCCCATTAAGATGTAACAGGATTTTTCCGAAAAGGAGATAACAGATGTTTCCCACCAGTTCCAAAAAAGTGAGATGGGGTCAGCATATGAGTCCGGAGATTTGTTTACAGAATGGGTAATGTTCCTCAGATGAATATACAGCGTCTCTGCGCAGAACTCCTCACAAAGTATACAGCAGTTAATCTACCGGCCCGTTTCTCCACTTCCCCGGAGGGATGACCATCTCAAACCGCGAGCCCATGCCAGGTACTCCGGTCTCTTTTATTGAGATCCCGGTGATGGCAAGAATATCCCGGGCCAGGAACAGCCCAAGTCCTGATGATTTTCCGGAACCGGACGAGGTGGTAAAACCGCGTTCGAAGATCAGTTCCTTCTTGTCCTGCGGGATTCCCACGCCATCGTCCTCGTAAACGAGCATGCAGCCGTTTTCATACGGCTCGCAGTGAATCCGTATATGCCGGACATGCACCCCGTGGCGCACTGAGTTGTCACAGAGATTGTACAGTACTTTGGCAAACATCGGATCGGCAAAAACCGCAAAACCCGGTGCCGGTTCTTCAAATACAATTCCCCCCACATCAAAGTGCGACCTGACATCGGCAAGGATGGGTGTGATCTCCTGCCAGACCGGGGTTGTGCCGCCCAGTGACTCATAATCCTTGGTAAAATCGATGTGGTGCCGGATGGCTTCTGCCGAGGATTCTGCCTTGTCAAGGAAGTCTAACAGCTGCGGGTCCCGCAGGGACCCCCGGAGCAGGTCGAGATACCCGAGAACCCCGGTAAGTTTATTCTGGATATCGTGCCGGGTGATGCTGGTGAGGATACCCAGTTTGTGGTTGGCATAGGCAAGGGCTTCCATCGCCTGTACCCTGTCAGTGATGTCGTAGGCATAGATCCTGATGGGAGCGTGCCCCGGGACAGCGCAGATCGACTCATGGAAGGATCGCTCCTTGATCTGCACCACGCGCCCCGTCATCATCGGCTGCTCCGGATCGAGCGTTCCTGCAATCTCATCAAAATCTGCCGGCAAAAACGCGGTCGGATCATCTGGCAGGCCGAGTGATGAGAGCACTGCAGCTGTGGCCGGGTTAGCGTAGGATATTGTCCGGTCCGGCTGGACCTCAATAACCGGGTTGGGGTTCATCTCTGGGTAGGCGGCCAGCCTCTGGATTTCGTGTTCAGCCCGGTTTTGTTCCGTAACATCGTCAATCACGGCAAGCAGCCGCCGTTCCCCATGAAGATCCAGCGTAGTCAGTGTGACCTTAGTCTCAAGGGTCGTGCCATCGCTTCTCATGCTGACCCAGGGAAAAACCTGCGGCATCCCCTCTCGGGCTGTCTCAATATATTCCTGCACAGCATCGGCAGACGCCCTTCCATCCGGTTGGTAACGGGGTGAATAATCCAGCGGGCCGTGCCCGATAAGATCTTCGCGGGTACAGGCAAACAGCCGGGTCGCCGCTGCATTACATTCAAGGATCCTGTCGCTCACAAGAAGGGTGGCATCTGCCGTGCTCTCAAAAACGGCTCGGTGCTGTGCCTTTTCCTTATCCAGCGCCTCCTCTGCCTGACGGCACGCGTGGATATCGTAGCAGGAGCAGATGAGGTTGTCTTCCGTCTCGTCGGAGGCAGCATCAGGTATGCGTACCTCCCGGATCCACCGGTATTCACCGGAATGATGACGGAGACGGTACTCTGTTTCAGACGAGGCCCCTGAATCCCCCTGTATCCTGACAGATTCCCGGTAACGGTCGCGGTCGTCGGGATGGATCCCCTCCATCCATCCCTGCTCGCGTTCATCTTCAGATGTTCGTCCGGTAAACGCAAACCATGCCCTGTTGAAAAACCGGGATGCACCGCCGACATCGGATCTCCGGATGGGATTGGGAAGGCCGTTAAGGATGGCCATGGTCGCATCCCTCACCTTCTCCAGTGTATCGACGGACTTTTTGGATCCCGTGATGTCCCGGAGAACCAGGCTCATCACGGGCCGGCCGTCCTGATCCAGGAATCGGGCTGCCTCGACATCCGCATCGAATGCCGTGCCATCTCCTCTGACGAGCCGCAGCTCTCCTGTGGCACTCCCGGTCACCCCGCATGTCCGTACGAGCTCGACAAACCGGGGATCACCTTCGCCGGAAAATCCCCCTCCTACGGCCGGGCACAGTTCCAGTTCGGCCCGCCCGAGTAACCGGCATGCAGCCGGGTTGGTGGCAAGGATGGTGCCTTCAGGAGTTGCGATCACGATGGCTGCTGCAGATTCTTTAAAGAACGTGAAGTATTTCTGCCGGTCTTTTTCGAGCGCATCCGTCCTTTGCTTCCGATCGGTGATATCCGTGAGAAAGACGCCGACACAGGGTTGTCTGCTGGTCTCGTCCGGGATAACCTGAAGAAAAAGTTCGGCATATACATGGGTGCCGTCCTTTTTCCTGACGCCGCTCTCGAAACGCTCCGGTCTGTTTGCGGCAAGAACCCGGCAGAACCGTTCCTCGCCATCATCAGGTTGATCGAGAAGACGTGGGAACGGTGTTGAGAGCAGCTCATCTTCGCTGTAACCGAGCAGCGTACAGAGCGCGGCGTTCACCACCCCGGTGCCCCCGTCTGCATATACCGCGGCAAACGGCACGACGGCAGACTCGATCCCGGCGGCAAGGAACCGGGTGCGCTCCCAGATCCCGTGACCTCCCCGTCCGGCCCGGCGCTGGAGCGTTTTTTTATCAAGAAGGTCAAGGGCTGACGAGAGAGTAGACCCAAGGTGGTCCAGCGCCTCCGTATCCTCAGCTGAGAACGCGTACGGTTCACCGGAACAGAGGGTCATTACACCCACCAGCTCGCCATTGAGCCGGAAAGGTATGGAAGCTTCCGACTGGTACCCGTCACGGAGTGCACCGTCTCTCCAGGGCTCTGCAGCCGGATCTGTTCCGGTATCGCTGGAGACGAGCGGTGCTCCCGTGCGAACCGCATCACCGGCAAGGCAGCCCACCGGATCTGCACCGGTGACCGGGTATCCCTCCGTTGGCAACCCCCCCCCGGTACCTGCCTGCGCCACCGGGCGGAGGATACCGGCCGTGTGATCGAAAAGCCCAATCCATGCCATCGATACGGTATCCCCGTCAACCGCGATCCTGCATGTCTCGGCCAGCAGAGTCTCCAGCTCGCGGACAGCAGTGGCAGTGGCGCTGATCTGAGCGCTGATCGCGTAAAGCCAGCGTGCCGCCTTTACCCTCAGAAGTGATTTTGTGCGGGCGGTGATCTCTTGGACAACCCCAATGATTCCTGTGATCTTACCGGATGTATCGCGAAGCGGGGAGAAGATCGCCCGTGCCCATCCCCGTTTGCCGGTGGCAGAAAACGTGTACCGCACATCCGGGGTCGCTACGATCTCCCCGGCGAGGGCACGCTCAGGAGCGTCCGTTCCTGTCTCCTGCAGGAATGGCAGCGTGCCGGCCAGCAGCTGCCCGAGAGCATCCGGTGCTCCAATGCCGGTGATATCTTCCATCGCAGGGTTCCAGCCGGTGATGCGTTGATCCGGGGTGCAGACAATGATTCCCTCGCGGGCTCCGGCAATGACCGCCCCGGCTGTTATGGCGAGCTCTTCGAGATCTGCCATTTTTCTCTCCTGTCCGGTGATATCGGTGAGGGTGACCAGCAGCTGGTGGATCTCCCCGTCACTTCCGCGGATGACCCTACCGTTAAGGGAGATTAAAATGCTCCTGCCATCATGGAACAGAAGAGTAAACCGTACTGCACGGACGCTGCCGGATCGCTCCAGTTCACCGAGGCTTTCAGAGAACCGTGCCTGTTCGCTGTTATCGATAAATTCGGCGAGGGAGCTCCCGATTATCTCCTGTGCGGGACAACCCATCAGCTCCACACATGCCCGGTTGATCCTGCTTATGCGACCGTCAGATAAGAGTGTCAGCTGGGCAAACGGGGCTTCCTCGAAGATCTCCCCCCATCCCCGCTCCTCGTTTTCGCCTGAGGTGTCATGGAGGATAAGCCCAATTTTCTTTTCAACGCCATCAGCAAGAACCCGTGCCTTCACGGATATCTCCAGGATCCTGCCATCTTTTGCCCGGTGCCGGGTCCCGAATGTTGCCTGGCCCTTTTGCATAATCTCCGACATCATCTCCCGGATTGTCTGCGATGCGCCCGCGACCTCCCAGTCCTCCACGCTGAGACCGGAAAACTCTTCACGGGTATAGCCCAGCTGGTGGCAGGCCTCATCATTGAACGTGACAGGAATGCCGGTCCCCGGATCGATCACCATTATCCCGTCTGGAGTGAGATCGAAGATCTGCTGGCGCAGATCCGTGCGCCCGCTCACCATATCAGTGTCGTTTTTTGCATCGGTGATATCGGAGATCACACCCTCGGCACCGATGAACTGTCCACGGTCTGTCCGCGGGCAGCAGGATGCCCGCACCCTGTGCAGCTGACCGCCTTTGTCGGCAATCCTGAACTCCCATGAGAGCGACATGCCCTGTTTTACATCAGCGAACTGGTGGGCGACTGCCGGGATGTCTTCCGCAGAGACGAGCATGGCAAAGTCCCTGCCGATCAGGTCTTTTTGATCATAGCCAAACCGGTGGATGCGTGGGCTTATGTAGGTGACAATCCCCTCTTCATTGACGGTAAAGACGATATCTGCGAGATGCTCCACCAGTAACCGGAACTCCTCTTCGGACGTGCGGAGGGCAACTTCGCTCTGCCTCCGTGCTACGGCCGATCGTATCCTGGTCTCAAGTTCCGCAAACTGGGTTCGGGGCGAGCCCTTCTTCTGGACGTAGAAATCAGCGCCGGAATTGAGCGCCTCAATTGCCACCTCCTCTCCGCCTTTCCCGGTAAAAAGGATAAACGGCATCCCGTTGCAGCGCGGGTGGAGGTACTTGAGGAGTTCGAGGCCATCCATCTCCGGCATCAGGTAATCTGCGACCAGTGCGTCGTACCGTTCTGCCTTGAGTTTTTCGATTGCCTCACGTGCCGAGATGGCCGTGTCGACCTTGAATCCGCCCCCTCTCTCCATAAAATCCTTGGTTACTTCAAGGAGTGCCGATTCATCGTCAACATACAGGACCGAGATCATGGATGCCTCCGGCAGGATCGGGTCAAAATCTCACACATAATCCCCTCGTTTTTCGACATGATTAATGGTGCATGTCCTTACCTGTATGTCCCGCCTGTATTGCACCCTTTTGCATCCAAAGGAACCCGTCTCAGCCATGATCCGGGCACTTGGATCAAAAACCGGCCGGTTGGACATACCTGCCCGTGAAAGCTATTTAAGAAACTGCGCGATCGCGGTTCTGAGTTCATCGAAGGTGACCGGCTTCTGGAGAATGCCTATGTTGGGATCATTGAGTTTCTTCATCTTTTCCGTGACGGTGGGCGAGGCGGTAAAGAGGATCACCGGGATCTCCCGCAGGTTACATTCTGTCCGCAACCGTTCGAGAAACTCCCACCCGGAGAGCGGTGACATCATAATGTCAAGCAGGATCAGGGCCGGTGGATCCGCCCTGACTGAGGTCAGTGCATCGAGCCCGTTTGCAATGAGGACCGGCTCGTAGCCCAGTTTCTTCAACAGGATGCCCATCAGGTCGAGGATCGGTTGATCGTCCTCGATTACAACAATTTTACGTATCATGGTGATTAGCCTTGTCTGGTCTTTTTTTCGGGATATGGATAGTAAACGTGCTCCCGATGTTCACAATACTGTCCACGCTGATATACCCTCCGTGCAGCTGGACGTACTTCTTCGCAATGGCAAGTGATAGGCCGGGCCCCCCCAGGTTTTCCCGGGAGGAGATGGTGCCACCCTCGCCTTCGGGTTTGAAGATCGCATCGAGCTGGGCTTCGGTGATGCCGACGCCGTTGTCCTGGATGGCAAGGCGGTGGAACGGGTGAGACGGTGAGCCCCGGTACGTGATCCAGATCTTTTTTGGCGGCTTGGAATAACTCACCCCGTTTGCGACCAGCACGTCGATGACGTAGGAAAGTTTCTGGCGATCTGCCTCAAAGAGGAGGTCCGGCGGGATATCGATGGCGATCTCCGCCTTGAGGGCATACCCTCCTCCCGCAATTACGGCATTGACCATACCGGCCACAGAAAAGACGGAGTAATCAAGGCTGGTCTCTTCGCCTTCGAGAACGGAAAGTTCCAGCATCTGGTTGATGATCTGGCGCTCCTGGTCCACACTTTTTGCGCACCGGTCAAGGATCTGCCGGGTCTCATCAGTCACCCCGAAAGACTGAGGGTCCTGGAGAAGCAGGTTGAGGTATCCCAGCACCGGCTGGAGGGGTGTTCGCAGCTCGTGGGCAACAGCGCGCATCATCTCACGCCGCCTCTCTTTGGTCTGTTCCACCCGTTCGCGGTACTCTTCCCACTCTGTGTTATCAACAAGGTTGACAAGTCCTGCCGGCCGGTTGTTCCGGATGATAGGAGTGAAGTAGAGGACTGCGCGCCGGATCTCTCCTTTTTTTGTAATAAACCGGAACTCCGCGCGATCAGAAGCCGGCGCCGGTGTGTCCCAGCGGCTTGCAAATGTCCTGAACCGGTCCTTGTCCTCATCCATGACGCTGTCGGTAATATCCCTACCTGTGCATTCGTCCGGCCCGTACCCGGAGAACGTGGAAAATGCCGGGTTTGCAAAGAGAATTTTTGTGTGCTCTGTGATCACCATGCCGGTGGGAGAGCTATCGGTCACCTGCCGGTACTGGGTGGAAGTGTCAGCTGCGAGCTCCCGTGCGAGTTTCTCTGCATTGATATCGGTGATCGAGCAGCTCACGACCGTGTCATCGATCCGGCTCCAGGAAAGGTTGACCCAGTGAGGTTCCCCGGTCTTTGTGGCAAAACAGGTCTCGAAACTCCTGATATTTTCCCCGGATCCCAGGTGCTCGAAAAACCGGCGCTGGAGGTCGTGCGAGAAGAAGAGGTCGGAAAATGCGATGCGGCTGATCTCCTCAACGGTATAACCAAGCATCGTTGCAACCTGCTGGTTAGCCAGACGGATCGTGAACTGGTTCTTGTCAAAGAGGATGATCCCGAGAAGGGAGTTTTCAAAGATGCTCCGGTAGCGGGCCTCAGAGACCCGGATCAGGTTGGTAAAATAAGCAACCGCGAGCGCAACGCAGATGAAAAGGATCGCCTGGCCGGTAGCCGACCAGAGGGCAAGGGTATCCGGGAAGAGTGAGAAGTAGACCAGGCATTCAAAGATAACGCCGCAGATCCCGGAGAGGATGATCCCACGCTTGGGATAGAAATAGGTCGCGTACAGGATGGGGAAATAGAAGAGCTGCGGGTAGATGGCGCCGGCGTTCTTGGCAAGAGAGATCGCCGTGATCAGGATCGACGAAAGGGTAAGTGAGGCAATAACAATGAAGCGGACAAAATCCGTGTGGGAGATCTGGTATCGCCGAATGGTGATCTGCCGCTCCATGATTACCTTGAATTTACCCTGTTACCCTATAAACCTGTCATTGTTATTTTTCAGGAGTTCTTTAAAAAAGAGGAAATTGGCAATGCCCTGTTCCTGCCCGGTTTTAAAGGATATACTCTCAGGAATTCACCGTACGAGGGGTGAAAGTTTCCCGATCACCCGGTTGACCTGGGCTACCGAGGTACCTATATAAGCATCCGGGGTAAGAAGGGCGGCAAGGTCATCACGTGAACAGAACCGGATCACCACGGGATCTTCCCCGAGCACGTCCGCAAGCGGCCGGCTTTCGGCGAGCGCCTGCATGCTTGCCAGCCGAATCCGCTCGTGGGCGTCCTGCCGGTTCATACCGCGACGGGTGAGTTCGATCATCACCGATTCCGCCATGTTGATCCCATGGAGGAAGGCGAGGTTGCGCCGGATTGCAGCACGATTGATCTCCAGCTTGTCGAGCACCGTTGTCATGAGCCGGAGGCAGTGATCGGTAAGGATGGATGCTTCGGGGAAGATTACCCGCTCGCAGGAGGAGTTGGTGAGATCCCGCTCATCCCAGAGCGTGTTGTTGAGGAGCGCGGGTTCGACTGAGGCCCTCACGATCCGGGCCAGTCCGCAGACCTGCTCGGATTTTATGGGATTGCGTTTGTGCGGCATTGTCGAGGAGCCGACCTGGTGAGAGCCGAACGCTTCTTCAACCTCGCCGATCTCGGTGCGCTGGAGCGAACGGATCTCGACACCGATCTTATCAAGGGTCGTCGCGACACCGGCCAGGAACATGAAATACTCTGCATACCGGTCCCGCGAGATCACCTGGTTAGAGACATCCACCGGGGAGAGGTGCAGCAGCTGCATCATCGCTGCCTGCACCTCCATGCCCTTTGGCCCGAGCGCTGCCTGCGTCCCCACCGCACCGGTCATCTGCCCCACTGCCACCCGGGGGCGAAGCTGTTCGAGGCGTTCGATATGCCGGCCCACCTCGCTTGCCCAGATGGCAAACCGGAGGCCGTAAGTGGTCGGGACCCCCTGCTGCCCGTGCGTCCGGCCCACCGCGACGAGCGTGATCGTCTCTTCCGCCCTCCGTACCAGCACCCCGAGGAGCCTGCGCAGTTTTGTATCGATAAGGTCCATTGCCTGGGCCAGCTGGAGGCCGGTTGCTGTATCGAGAATGTCATTGGATGTGGCGCCGTAATGCACCCACCGGCCCGACTCTCCGCAGACTTCGGAGATCGCCCTGACGATCGCCATCATGTCGTGGCTGATCTCTTCCTCGATCTCCTTTGCGCGGGCAAGGGATGCCCGGGATGCGTTCTTTGCGATCTCCCCTGCCGCATCCGCGGGGATCATACCCTGTGCCGATTCTGCCTGTGCGAGCGCTGCTTCGACCGCAACCACGCAGGCAAACCGGTTCTCCTCGCTCCAGACGGTTCGCATCTCCGGTGTGCCGTACCGGTATTCGATGGGGTGGACTGCCATGAGAACAGATGTGTTGTACGGGAATATTAGGGTTGAGCCTGAGAGGGCAGTGCACCAGCGCTCCGTTCCGACGCCCATAATACCTTCCCGCGCAAACAGGTACGGTGCATGGACGCGCTCGATGCATTCTTCCCGTACAGCGAGTACCGCCCCCACCAGCGACAGATGCTTGAGTTTGTCGCAGCGATCGCCCGGGACGGCGGGATCGGTATGATCGATGCACCGACCGGCAGCGGAAAATCGAGCGTGGTCGCCTCGCTGCTCTCTGAACGCAAGGGCAGGAAGATCGTGATCGCTGTCCGCACGGTCAGCCAGCTCTCCACCTTTGTCCGGGAACTCGAACTCATAAAAAAGAAACGGCCGGAACTCAAAACTGTCTACCTTGTCGGGAAAAAGAGCATCTGCCCGCTTGGCGGCGAGGGAGATGTATACCGGCGCTGCGAAGGGGTCAAGACGTTCTCGTCCGCTCTCATGCGTGAGCGGGCCGAGCGCGGGGCGCTCTTTCCCATCAAAGATCCCTTCATTGTCCAGCAGATCCGCAGGATGGACCGGGAGCATCCGCTTCTCTGTCCCTATTTCATCGCGAGCCGGCAGTTTGTTCCCGGGGAGAATGGGGGCGTCAAAATGGTGCCCTCCACAGCGGTGCGTTCAAAAGCAGACCGGGTGCTTGCCGACCCGATCCGGCCGCAGGAACTTGGGGGGTTTGCCGGTGACATATGCCCATACGAACTGGTGATGTACGCTGCAAAGAATGCTGACGTCATAATCCTGAATTACCACCACCTCTTTGACCGCGAGATCCGCGATCAGCTCTACGCGAATCTTAACGTGGAGGACCGGGACGTGATGCTCCTCATCGATGAGGCTCACAACTGCGGGGATGTGATCCAGTCTGTCGAGAGTGTCGCGCTTGCCCAGAAGGACCTTGAGCAGGCGACCCGCGAGCTCTCGGGTATGCGGCGGCTCCATAAGGGGGCGGAAGCGGTGCAGCACGTCCTTCCCCGGCTTTCGGAGTTCATGGCTGGCCTTGCAAACTCGACCGAGCCCGAGGACTGGTTCGATCCCGGGATCTTCGACCGGGCAATCGTCCGGGGCTCGCTCTGGAAGGATATGGGTGACATCGTCGATGAACTCATGGGCCTTGCCGAGACGGTCCGCGAGAAAAATCAGAAGGCCGGTGAATTCCGCGAAACCGCGATTGAGCGACTGACCACGTTCATGTACCGGCTGGCACAGTCCGCCCAAAACCCGGCATACCTGACCATCTACAAAAGGACCGATGAGGGAATTGTCCTTGAGGTCAGGAATATCGATCCCTCCGCCCCCCTCTCGGAGATCTGTTCTATCCATGCCTGCTGCATCATGATCTCGGGAACGCTATCACCGGTCGACAGCTTCCGGCGGCTTTATTTTAACGATGCAAAGGTTGCAACCCTTGCCCTGCCCAATTCGTTCCCAAAAGAGAACCGGCTTATCTGCTGTGCCACCGACATCACCACTGCATACTCCCTCCGGCAGAACAGGGAGAACACGGACAGAATCGTGCACTATATTACCGCATTTGCGGCGCTCAAAAAGAACCGGGCCATTTACTTCCCGAGTTACCAGATCCTTGAATCCTATGCAGCGCTCGCTTCGTCCCACATCAGCAGGAGGAAAGTCTATATTGAACCCCGGGATGCTGCCGGTGCCGGCGCAGCGCTTAACGAATTCCTGTCGCTTCCTGCACTGGGAGAATCCGGGATCATGTTTGCCGTCTGCGGGGGGAAATGGAGTGAGGGCCTTGACTACCGGGGGGAGATGCTCTCCGGGGCGATGGTGGTGGGCCTGCCGCTTGCACCGTTTACCCGGGTCAGGAAGATGATCATCGAATATTTCCGGCACAAGTACGGCGACGAGGGCGAATTTCTCTGTTATACGCTCCCGGCGATCAACCGGGCGCTCCAGGCTCTCGGGCGCGTGCTGCGCACACCAGAGGATCGCGGCGTTCTTGTATTTGCTGAACGCAGGTTCCTGGAAAAGCGGGTGCGTTCGGCGCTGCCGGTGTGGATCCAGGATGAAATGATCGAATGCGATTCCCAGAAGTTCCGTGAGGTACTTGGACAATGGAAGTGACCGGCGGTTCGTGCAGGCTGGGGCTCTGGTATGTCCATGTCTGGTGGAGCGGTGATAAGATCTACCGGGTCCGGTTCGCACCAACAGGCATTCCCGGCCCGGTCCCGGCACCGATCCTGAAATACTGTGCCGGCCACCCTGTTGACCTGTCGGGGTTGTGGACCGTTGCCTGCGAAGGAGACTCGGTCTCCGCCCGCATCTATCGCGCAGTCCGGGGTGTGTCCTATGGCAGCACCGCGACGTATGGCGAGATTGCAGGGCAGGTGGGCACATCACCCCGGGTCGTGGGGCGAGCCATGGCGCGCAACCCGACGCCGCTTGTCGTGCCCTGCCACCGCATCGTCGCGGCGGGCGGAATTGGCGGTTTCACGCCGGCACTGGAGATCAAGGAACAGCTTCTTGCGCTTGAAAAGAAGGGTAGCAAACGGACGGGGCAGTGAGCACGCACTTCTGCATCCTGCCCTCGCGATTCGGAATCTCTAATTGCCATCCGGGAAAATACAGTAGTGGTTGCAGAGGGTCAGCATGAAGATACTGGTACTGGGTGCAGGTGCAGTGGGGTTGTCGGTTGCTGCAAAACTCTCCACGGTCTGCGATGTCCATGCGGTCTCCCGGAAAAAAACTGCTGATGCAATCCATGCCAACGGGTTTCATCTGACCGGTATCTGGGGAACCGGAACCTTCCGGTTCAGCATCGCCGACAGCGTCCCCGAGGGTGCCCGGTACGACTATATTATCATCGCCGCAAAGTCCCAGGACACTGAATCCCTCTGCCGCGAGTACGCAGCCACCATTCAGGACACCGAAACGATCAGCCTCCAGAACGGGATCGGAAACGAGGAGATCGTCAGCCAGTACACCGATAAGGTTATCGGGGGGATGATTATCACCGGCTTTGAATGGCAGGGGGATGACCGGGTGCATGTCTCGGTCGAGGCCGGTCCGGCCAAACTCGGCCGGTTCCCGGCAGGCCTCGACAGGCCGGTGCAGCGGCTTGTGGAGGTCATGGCACAGGCAGGGATCCGGGTCGAGGGGACGGCTGAGGTGCGCTCTGAACTCTGGGGAAAGACCCTCTATAATTGCGCCCTAAACCCCCTCGGCGCCGTTATGGGGGTACCGTACGGGGAGCTTTCCCGGCCTGCAGCATGGAGGATCATAACCCGGATCGTCAGCGAGGGTTTTTCCGTCATCCATGCCGAAGGAATATGCCTCCCATGGGCATCAGCCGATGAGTACCTGATTTACCTCCATGATGTCCAGCTCCCGGCCACTGCCCGTCACCACTCTTCCATGCTCCAGGATATCACCCGGGGCCGTCCCACGGAGATCGATTTTCTCAACGGTGCCATTGTGGCAAAAGGGGCTGCGCATGGTATCCCGACCCCGGTGAATGCCTGTATCACCGATCTGGTGAAGTTCCGCGAGGCACTCTCCTCCAAAGGAGTGCCGCCATGAGGTCCGCGGTAGTTCTTGCCGGAGGTGAGGCACGAAGGGCAAACGGCCAGGAAAAATACTTTTTTACCTACGAAGGAAAGACCTTCATCGAACGGCTCGTTAACTCGCTCTCAGGAGTTGTCGACGAGATCGTCATCGTCGCACGCAATCCTGCGCAGTGCATACGGTTCCGGACAATACAGAACGTTACCTGTATCAGCGACATCCGCCAGGGTCTGGGTCCCATCGGCGGGCTGCATGCCGGCTCCCTTGCAGCATGCGGGGATCTTATCTTTGTGTCGGCCTGCGATATGCCCTGCATCGATCCCGGTGTGGTCACGTACCTCTTCCGGGCAATCGAATCGTATGATGCCGCCATCCCCCGGTGGAACGAGCGGATGGTTGAACCCCTGCATGCCGTTTACCGGCGCTCTGCCCTCCTCTCCTATCTCGAAAGCCACACCTCCCTCTCGCTGCGGACCATGATCCAGACCCTCAATGCCCGCTATATCCCTGTAGACGATCTGAGGGCATTCGATCCCGGTCTAAAAACATTCACCAACATCAACAAGCTGGAGGAGCTCGCGCATATCAACCATCCTTCAAAAAATGATGGATGAGGAACCGGCGCCGTGAGAGCCGGCAGAAATGGCCGTGGTTGCCTGCAATTCTCCCAGCCATCATTCGATACAAGTCCTCTAATATTATATGCATCAAAATCAACCGTAGAATACAGGATATACCGTGATAGGGACGCATCTGCCCTGCCATCCGGGAGAATGCAGACACATGGGACCACAGTTGCTTGACAGGGAGGTAGTTCTCCGTCTCTTTATCGTGGTCGTTGCATCGGTCACTGCAATCCTCGGCACCATTTTCTCCCTCACTCACGGGATCTTCGTAGTCTTCCCGTTCCTCTATATCCTCCCCATTATCTGTGTTGTCTATTTTTATCCCAAGCGAGCCGTCCTTTTTGCACTATGCATCAGCGTCCTCTACATCGGCCTTGTGTATGCCCTCGGGGCGTTCAACCCCTTCCTGATTGCCGTATCCACCGCATGGTTTGCCATCTTTATCACCCTTGCCGTGGTCGCATCCTCCTATGCGACCGGGCTGCTTGAAGAAAAAGTGCGGATCCGGCACATCAAGGAGAACACCCCTGAAGGAATCTTCTGTTTTGACGTCAGTACATGGCGGATCCGTGAGATCAATCAGAAATGTGCGCAATGGCTTCTGTACTCCTGCAGTGATCTCACCGGAGCTCCCGTCAGCACGGTCTGGACAGACACCGGTGCGCACCAGCGTTTCACGGGAGAGATAAAATCCCGGAAGGCCGACGTGGTGTTTGACGCTCTCTTCCGGCAGAAGAGCGGGGGGATTATCAGGGTAGTCATCTCCCCGCTCTATGTTACAAAAGAGGTGGTGCTCTGCTCGGTCGTAAACGTGACCGAAACCGGGGTTGCTGATGAGGAGATTCGCCAGACCCTTGAAGATCTCGAACGCCAGGTCAGGGAACGCACCGCACACCTCGAACGGATTAACGAGGAGCTGCGAACCGAAATCCTGGAGCGCCGCAGGCTCGAACATACCCTCCTGTCCGGGGAGCGTAAAGATGAGCCCGGCAGGGAAGAGGAGAAACAATCATGATCGTTCGTCTTTCCACAGAAAAACGGCATCAGATTTACTGGACGGTCACGATCATCATCACCATCCTTATCACCCTGTCCTCGACTATCTACTCCCTATCCCTTGGAATTTATGAGGTTTTCCCCTTCATCTATTTCCTTCCCATTATCCTGTTTGTCTACCTGTATCCGAACAAGGGGGTGTATTTCTCCCTTGGTTTAAGTACAGTCTACATCCTGCTGGTTTACCTGTACAGTGGCTTCAACCCGCAGGAAGTGGCGATCTCCACCGCTTGGTTTGTAGTCTTTGTCACCATCGGTGTCGTCACCTCGTCGTTTGCAGAAGGGTTGCGCGAGGAGGAGCGGAAATACCGGGGGATATTTGAGAATTCCCAGGCCGGGATATTTACATTCGATCTGAACACTCTCCGGATTACCGAACTGAACGCGAAATGTGCGCAGCTAATCAGGTACGACCGCACGGAACTGGCCGGTGCGGACCTGTCGCGCATCATAACCGATGCGGGAAGCCGTGACCGGTTTATCCGGCAGATCCGAACATCATGGGAGATCGGGGACCTCGAACTGCTCTTCACCACTCGTGACGGGACGATGCGTCAGGTTCTTATTTCTGCCTCAGTTACCCCTGGTAATATCGTGATCTGCTCCGCGATCGATATCACCGCCCGCAAACTGGCTGAACAGGTGATCGAACGGGCGCGGGATGACCTGGAACGAAGGGTGAACGAACGGACCGAGGAGCTGCTGCGCGTCAACAAGGAACTTTCGGCTGAAATTGAGGAACGCAAACGGTTCGAGGCAGCGATCCGTCTTGCCAACCACAAGATCAACACCCTCTCCGGTATCACTCGCCATGATATCCTCAACCAGATCACTGCCATCGTGATGTACCTCTCGCTTATCCGGGAGACGGAGTCCGATCCCGTAGTGGCCGGTTACCTCGGTAAGATTGGGGATGTCACGGACATGATCCAGAAACAGATCCGGTTTACACACGATTACCAGAACATCGGATCGGGGGAGCCCCGGTGGCACAACATCAGTGCAGAGATCGGCGAGGCCGCTGCCGGGGTCGAACAAAAAGAGGTGCTGATCGACCAGCAGGTCGGCGATCTGGAGATTTTTGCCGATGCAGGTTTTCCTAAAGTGTTTGTCAACCTGATCGAAAATGCGCTGGTTCATGGCGGGCATGTGACCCTCATCCGGTTCTTTTACTATGAGACCGACGACAGCATCGTGCTCTGCTGCGAGGACAACGGGGTTGGTATCCCTGCGGATTCAAAAGAGCGGATATTCCGGCGTGAATATTTCCGCAACACAGGGTACGGTCTGTTTTTAATCGTCGAGATTTTAAGTATCACGGGGCTTTCTATAAGAGAGACCGGCACTCCCGGGACTGGCGCCCGGCTTGAGATTCATGTCCCGAAAGGGAGCTACCGGTTCACCAACAAGATCCGCAGAAGCGATCGCTGGCAGTGACGTGAAGAGCGGTTGCACCCCTCATCACGATTTGGGATGCGCACTCCCGGTCAGATATTTTTCTTCCTGCCACTTGCGTCCCGGGAGTAGTGCCCGAATTCACTCTTCTTGAGCTGCTCCCCGGAAAAGACCGGGCCATCCCGACAGACCCGCAGGCCGTCTGGGTCGATGCAGCAGGAGCCGCAGATCCCTGCCCCGCATTTCATGTACCGGTGGAGCGAGAACTCAGTTTTCGGTGAGAACCCGAGGCTGTCGATCGTTGAGAGCACCGCCCGCATCATCGGCTCCGGCCCGCAGACCGCGATCCTGTCGTAGGCGGCAAGGCTGATGTCTTTGATGAGATCGGTGACAAACCCATGCTGCCCCAGCGTCCCGTCGTCGGTTGCGATGATGACATCAGTACTCTCGTCAAGCTGGTCGACAAAGAGCAGTTCTTTCTCGGTTCGTGCGCCCAGGAGCATCGTCATCACGCAGTCCGACCGGGCGAGCGGCAGGAGGGGGGCAGCCCCGACGCCCCCGGCAATCACGAGCATCCTCTCGCCCTGGGTAAACCCGTTCCCGAACGGTCCCCGGATCCCGAGCGATGCGCCTGCCTCCAGTTCAAACATGGCGCCGGTTGCATCACCGGCTTTCTGGACGGTGATGCTGTTTGCCGAGGAAAGCGCCATGGGTATCTCGTCAACACCCGGGACCCATACCATGACAAACTGCCCGGGTTCAAAGGAGAAACTGCGGTCAAAGAAGAAGGTCTTAATCGAAGGAGTCTCATTTTTTATCTCTGTGAGGGAAACCTGTACAGGCAGCTGGTCATCCATGGGCACACCCCACAATTTCTTCGGGGTCGACACCTTTCTTTGCGTACAGATCGCTTTTTATGGTCTCAAAAACCCCGATATCCTGCTGTACTGCGCTGCCGATCTCGACCGCACGGGCACCGGCCAGCATCATCTCGATCACGTTGTCGGCAGTCGAGACTCCCCCGCACCCGATGATGGGGATGGTGCAGGCCTCGTAGAGCTCGTAGACGCAGCGGATCGCGACCGGAAAGATTGCCTCTCCTGAGAGCCCGCCATACCGGTTGCCAAGCACCGGGCGCCTGAGCCCGGTCGAGATGCGCATGGCTTTTACTGTGTTTATGGCGACAATTGCCGATGCCCCTCCGCGTTCTGCCGCCTTTCCGATCGCGGTGATATCGGTCACGTTCGGTGTCAGTTTCACCCATGTGGGCATCCCCAGTGCACTCACAGCGCGGGTACATTTCTCCACGAGAACAGGATCGACGCCGATTGCCGCCCCGTAGCCTTCCGCGTGAGGGCAGGAGAGGTTGAGTTCAATACCGGCCGCCAATCCCTTGAACCACCCGGCAACTTCGGCAAATTCATCGGGGTTTCCGCCGAAGATGCTCACGATCACCGGTTTATTCCCGAGCGCAGAAATCTCTCCGGTAAATTCACGGGAAGGGTTAGGGAGCCCCATGGCATTCAGGATACCGTTGTCGAGCAGGGCGACGCAGGGGCCGGCGTGCCCGTCCATTGGCTGCGGGCCTATCGACTTCGTCACCACGCCCCCGGCTCCCCGGGCAAGCATTCTTGAGAGGGATGCACCGGTTGTCCCGAGAACCCCGGCGGCAAGGAGGAGGTGGTTATCGAATGTCACGCCGCCAACCGTCACCGGTCCCGATCTGAGTATGACCATCCATCAAAAAATGGACGTGATGTATTATAAAGAGCATCTTTGATGAAGATCTGCCAGTCCTGTTGTCGACAGTCACTTAACTTCATGAGATACATACCTAGTACGGGAAGAGGAACATGGTTCGGCTTGCGGTGATGGGTGTCGGGAGGATCGGCGGAGAAGTCGCCTCTCTCACTGCCGTTTTGGGACTCACAGACGAGCTGGTCCTGTACGACCAGATCCCGGGTTTTCTCAAGGCACAGGTGCTTGATATCAGCCATACCGGGCTTCCGGTCACCATCTCCTCCGACACTCGCGATATACGGGATGCTGACATCTGCATCTTTGCAGCCGGCAGCCCACGCACACCGGACGTGAAGACCCGGTCAGATCTCCTCACAGCAAATCTTCCTGTGGTCCGGAAGTGTGCCGGGCTGCTGGACGGTTTTTCGGGTCTCCTTGTCACGGTGACAAATCCCATGGACGTGAATAATTTCCTTCTGCACCGCCTTACCGGTCTGCCCCGTGAACGATGCATCGGTTTTGGCGGCCAGCTGGACAGTGCACGGTTCGCACTTGCCCTTCACCGAAAAAATATTGAAGGTACGGCGGTTGTCCTCGGGGAGCATGGCGAGTACCAGGTGCCGGTCTTTTCCCGGCTCCCCCTGCCGATCGATGAGAGCCAGCGTCTTGAGATCCTCCATGAACTCCGGGGTTCAAGCATGGAAGTGATCAAAGGCAAAGGCGGTACGGTCTTTGGCCCGGCCTACCATATCGCCACCCTTTTACGGATTCTGCTTTCCGATACGCGGGATACGGTTCCCTGTTCTGCGGTGCTGGACGGGGAGTATGGTCACTCTGAATGCTCGCTTGGCGTCCCAGTCCGGATCGGGCGAGCCGGCATCCGTGAGATCGTCCCGTGGGATCTCGACAGCTGGGAACAGGCGGGGATGGCGCAGGCCGGAGCATTTGTCCGGGATCTCTGCCGCACGGTGGTGCCATAGGCCATGCCTGCACAGGTCATGAGATCCTCAGAAACGCTGACCCTCCCCCGCACCGATGAGGAGACCGACCCCCTGACGATCGCAATCAACCAGGTGGAGTACAGCAACACTCCCGATGGGCCTGTTCTTCACATCTTCGGGAGGGATCAGGGAGGTGCCGCCCACCGGGTCGATATTACCGGTTTTCTGCCGTACTTCTATGTCCCTGAGGAGCAGGTTGGCCACGCTCATCCTGCGCAGGTAACCGTCGAGCCGGATACCATCTACCGCTCGATCCGGGGAGAAAAACTCAAACGGCTGTATACCGTCCGCCCAGGTGATGTCCGGGAGGTGCGTGAGCGATATCGGCATTTCGAGGCCGACATCCCGTTTGCGACAAGGTTCATGATTGATTGCGGGCTCACCGGGGCGGTCACTGTACCCTCGACAACGGTGGAGTACCACGCACTGGTTCCCGCAGAGGCAGATGCACCTGCACGGGTCTGCATGATTGATATCGAGTGTGAGGACGAACGTGGCTTCCCGGATACCCAGCGGGACGCGATCATCTGCATCACCTGCCATGATTCGTTCGATGACAACTATACCACCTTCCTGTTCGGGGGTGCATCGATGCCGGCCGAGATCACCGCCAAAAGTGCTGAGGGCGGCTTAAAGAACGGCTGTTTCCGGAAAGGCACCCACACTATCTGCACATATGCGGATGAGGTGTCCATGCTCCGGGCGTTTGGTGCGTACATCGCCGAGCGCGATCCCGACATCCTCTCGGGCTGGAACTTTATTGACTTCGATATGCCCTACATCATGGGTAGGATGGAGAAACTGGGCCTCTCACCTGTCATGCTCGCCCGTCTCCCCGGGATGACCGAGCGAAACGCGCTTCGCGGCAGGGCGCTTTTTGATCTCCTCACCGGCTACAAGAAGATGCACTCAACCCTCAAGGAGTCTTACCGTCTCGATGCCGTAGCCGAGGAAGAGGTCGGCGAACGCAAGGTGCGGTATACCGGTACGGTTTCCGATCTCTGGAAGAAACAGCCGGCACTTCTTGTCGAATACAATTACAAGGATGTCGAGCTCTGCGTTGCGATCAACAAGAAGGACAATATCGTCGGATTTTACCGGGAGATCGCCCGCTACGTCGGCTGTCCCTTGGACAAGACGCTGAATTCATCGAGTGTGATCGATGTCTACATTCTCAGGAAGGCACATGGAAAATATATCCTTCCCTCCAAAGGTTTTGCGAATGCAGAGGAGTTCGAAGGTGCCACGGTCTTTGAACCGAGCAAAGGCGTGCGCGAGAACGTGGTGGTGCTTGATCTCAAATCGCTCTACCCGATGGCGATGATGACGATCAACGCATCGCCCGAGACAAAAGATCCCGAAGGCGAGCTGATGGCGCCAAACGGTATCCGGTTCAGGAAACAGCCCGACGGGCTGACCCGGAGTATCCTCTCTGAACTTCTCAAGGAGCGGGATGCGAGAAAAAATCTCCGGAATACCTTTCCCTATGGATCGCCGCAGTATGTCCTCTACGATATGCAGCAGAACGTACTCAAGGTGATCATGAACACCTACTACGGGGTCTCGGGCTACACCCGGTTCCGGCTCTTCGACCGGGAGATCGGAGCCGCCGTCACATCTGTGGGCCGGGCGATCATCGAGCACACCCGGCGGGTCATTGAACAGCAGGGCTACAAGGTGATCTATGGCGATACGGACTCCTGTATGGTGCAGATACCGCCGCTCGATCGGGAAAAAACCATAGAAACGGCCCGGATGCTTGAAAAACAGCTCAACGCAAGTTACCAGGACTTTGCCCGCCGCGAGCTGAATGCCGACACCCATTACTTCTCGATCAAATTCGAAAAGATCTATGCACGATTTTTCCAGGCAGGAAAGAAGAAACGCTATGCAGGGCGCCTTGTCTGGAAGGAAGGAAAAGATACCGACCAGATCGACATCGTCGGCTTTGAAATCCGGCGCAGCGATACACCGCAGATCACAAAGATCGTCCAGTCAAAGGTGATGGAGTTGATCCTTGCCGGGGCAGACTACGCGGAGATCAAGGCATACCTTGGTGGCATCATCACCAGGTACCGCGCCGGGAAGTTCTCGCTTGACGAGGTTGGCATACCGGGCGGGATCGGAAAATCCCTTAACGATTACGAGACCGATGATGCGCAGGTGCGGGGTGCCCGGTACGCCAACCAGTACCTGCACACGGAATTTGGCAAGGGCAGCAAGCCAAAGCGCATCTACATAAAAGCCGTGACCGGCAAGTACCCCAAGACCGACGTGCTCTGTTTTGAGTATGCTGATCAGGTACCAAAGGAGTTTGTCCCCGACTGGGAACTGATGCTGGAAAAGACCATTGAGCAGCCAATTTCCCGGATTATCGAGGCGCTGGGCTGGTCGTGGAAAGACGTCGATCCTTCGCACACGACACTTGCCCAATGGGGTTTCGGGTAAAGATCCTGCAACTGGCAATGGGTCTCTCTCGTAATAGGTGACCATTTGCGGGCATGGCATGGCAGCCGGCCCTGTGAACCGGTGCAATCCCCTGTTTTGCCCATTAATCCTGGGAATATTCAAAAATACGTTAGTTTATGAACCTCTCGCGCAAATGCTGCTCTCATTGTTTTTCTTTGAGAATTTATGAACCAAAAAATATTAATATCCATTTGTGCAATGAGGAAACATAGACGGGGAATTGCGGGAGAGAAGATCCCTTGTGCTTTCCTTATGCAGGGGTTCATACCCGGTGGTGTAAATTGATGATTGGACAAAAATCTCTCTTCGGAGAACGCGAAGAAAGTTTCGTGGACCTCTGGCTGTTTATTATCGTTAATACCACCATCCTTGCGCTTCTCATCAATGTCCTCGCATTACATTACGGTACCGCGGCTGTTGCCGCAAACCTCCTCTATATTCCTATCGTGATCGCAGCGTACTGGTATCCCCGCATGGGAGTTTCGTATGCTGCCGGGGTCTCTGCCCTCTACATCGGAATTGTTGCGTTTGCCACCGGAGGGGCCTTAAGCCAGCTGGCTGCATCTTTTTTTATCTGCTTTGTCGTCATCGGTGTTGCCGCTGTCGTTTCAAGTCTTGCCATCCATATGCGCAGGAACGAGGTGAAATACCGGGGTATTTTCAACCACTCTGAAGCCGGAATCGGCCTTGTGAACAGTCCGGATCGTGTCATAAAGGAAGTAAACCGGCGTTTCGCTGATATGCTGGGCTACGAACCAGCCATGGTTGAATCCATGCCCTTCCCTGAGATCTGGGCCGATGCGGCCGATCGGGAACAGTTTTTCCAGCGCCTTTCAGCCCGGGGAAATGTGGAGAATTTTGAAACCCGGTTTGTGACAAAGGCCGGTGCCACCAAATGGATCCTGCTCTCTGCCGGGATGCTCCCTGATGATCAGTTTGTCTGTACCATCGTCGATATCACAGGAAGGAAGCAGGCTGAGGAGTCGCTCATCATAAAAGATCATGCGATCAGTTCCTCCCTGAACGCGATCGCGATCATGAACCTCGACTTTGCGATCACCTATGTGAATCATTCGCTCATATCGATGATGGGTGCCGTCAACGAACAGGTGTTTGCCGGTGAGAACCTCTGGAAATATGTTGCATCCCAGCAGGGAAGCGGAACGATAAAAGATGCGCTCCACAGAAAAGGGAGCTGGCTGGGGGAGATCCTTCTTTACAAAACCGACCAGACGCCGTTCTATGTCCTACTCTGGATTAACCTCGTGAAAAACGACATGGACCGCCCTGTCTGCATCATGGCATCGTTTATTGACATCACCGACCGGAAGCAGATGGAGGCAGTCAAGAGAAAGGCGCTTGAACAGATCGAGAAGAATATCGAACAGTTTGCCATCCTCGGTGACCATATCAGGAACCCACTCGCCGTGATTGTGGGGCTCTCAAGCCTTGCTCCGGGCGATGTCACCGACAAGATCATCCTGCAGGCCCGCGAGATCGATCGGATCATCACCCAGCTCGATATGGGCTGGATAGAATCGGAGAAGGTGCGGGAGTTTGTCAAGCGCTACTACATGGTCGGTGTTCAGGAACTGGGTGAATCTGGCGGGGCTCTGGAAGGCTTGGCCCGGTAGCCGAGGCTTGTGGTTTCAGGAATACAGCCATCAGGTCTCTAGGTCCGTTTTCCGGCCCCATCTGGGGCTCGATAAATATCCCTTCCCCGGCAGTCTTTAGCAGGATAAACGATCCACCGGCGGTCTTTCAGGGAAGATTTCCCGGTACCTGAAGAGCATTTCCTGCCATCAGTCCGGGGCGTCCTGCTCTGCCCTTCTTTTGCGCTCCGGGTGCTTTCCTGCCTCTCGGAGCCGCTCGTTGAGTTTTTTTACCTGTTCGCGGAGTGCAATCGCCCGCTCGAAGTCAAGGTTATCTGCCGCGTCCCGCATCTGCTTTTCTAGTTCGATAACCACGTTGGGAATCTCCGCTTTGGGAACGTGTTTGGTGTCCTTAATCTCCACTTCCTTCTCTTTGACCGGTTTTATGATCGTCTGAGGGACAATGTGGTGCTCATTGTTGTACGCGATCTGCTTCTCGCGCCGGCGCTGCGTTTCGGTGATCGCAGACTTCATTGATTCGGTCATGGAATCCGCGTAGAGCACCACTTTCGCATTTACGTTCCGTGCAGCCCTCCCGATGATCTGGATCAGGCTGCGTGCATCGCGGAGGAATCCTTCCTTGTCTGCGTCGAGGATGCCGATGAACCCCACCTCGGGGATGTCGAGGCCCTCCCGCAGGAGATTAATCCCGACCAGTACATCGAACTTACCCAGCCGCAGTTCGCGGATGATCTCGGTGCGCTCCAGCGTCTGGATCTCCGAATGGAGGTACCGGGTGCGGATCCCCCGGTCGGCAAGGTACTCGGAGAGCTCCTCGGCGAGTTTTTTGGTGAGCGTGGTTACGAGCACCCGATCGCCCCGAGTGACGGTCTTTCTGACCTCTTCGATCACATCAAGTGTCTGCCCCTCTATAGGCCGGACCTCAACCGCCGGGTCGACCAGGCCGGTCGGGCGGATAATTTGTTCGACCACCTGCGTAGAGTGTTTTAATTCATAGGGCCCGGGTGTTGCCGAGACAAAGATCACCCGGCGCATATACTGCTCGAACTCGAAGAACTTCAGGGGCCGGTTGTCGAGCGCGGAAGGAAGCCGGAAGCCGTAATTCACGAGCGTCTCCTTGCGTGAGCGGTCGCCGTTGTACATGCCGTGCAACTGCGGGATCGTCTGGTGACTCTCATCGATGATCAGGAGGAAATCGTCCGGGAAATAGTCGAGCAGGCAGTAGGGTTTCTCGCCAGCCTTCCTGCCGTCGAAGTGCCGCGAGTAGTTTTCGATCCCCTTGCAGGAGCCGGTCTCCCGGATCATCTCCAGGTCGAAGTTCGTCCGTTGCCGGAGCCGGTGTGCCTCAACGAGGCCGAGCGTCGGTAGCACTTCGTCAAGTTCCTCCTGTATGGATGTGATTGCGGCCTTCTGTGCGCTTTCGGGTGTGACGAAGTGGCGGGCGGGATACACGTAAAAATAGTTCATCTCCTCTTTTTTTGACCCGGTATTCTTGTCAACCTCCCGGATACGCTCGATCTCGTCACCGAAGAGCTCGATCCGGATGATATCGTTGAAGTACCCGGGTACAATATCGATGGTATCTCCCTTGACCCGGAACCGACCTGGGGAGAGATCGATGTCGTTCCGCTCGAACTGGATGTCTAAAAGCCGGCTCATGATCTCATTTCTTGAGATCTTCTGGCCGACCGAGAGGTCAAAACCGAGGTTCCGGAAATTCTCGGGGTTACCGAGGCCAAAGATGCAGGAGACCGATGCAACCACGATCACGTCGCGCCTGCACGAGAGGGAGGCCGTGGCTGAGAGCCGGAGCATCTCGATCTTGGGGTTGATGGAGGAGTCCTTCTCGATGTACTGGTCTTTTGCCGGGATGTAGGACTCGGGCTGGTAGTAATCGTAGTACGAGACAAAGTACTCGACCCTGTTTTTCGGGAAAAAGTCGCAGAACTCCTGATAAAGCTGCGCGGCAAGCGTCTTGTTGTGGGCGATCACGAGCGTTGGTTTGTCCGCAGCCGCGATCACATTTGCCATGGTAAATGTCTTGCCGGACCCGGTGACGCCAAGGAGCGTCTGGAACCGGGTGTCGTCCGCCAGCCCGTCGTTGAGCTGCGCTATGGCATTTGGTTGCGAACCGGCTGGTGGAAAGGAAGAGACAAGCTGGAATCCTGTCACGGTGCTTAGGAGTTTTGGCCGGGATATAAAAAGGGATTGGGATGATGCATATACGTCATCCCTCTTAACTCAAACGATCACTTCGGCTTGTAATATCCCCATTTTTTCAATGCTTCGTGAAGTTCCCGTGCAGTTTTTGCCTTGTCGTCCAGCGATATGCCTTCCTGCCAGGCTTCAATCGCCTGCATGGTTGCCTGTGCACCGGCCCGGGTACCCTTCGGGTGGCCATGGATGCCGCCGGAGACGAGCAGCACGAGATCCTTACCGTAGATATCAAGCACATCGGGAACAAGGCCCGGGTGCAGCCCTCCCGATGAGACCGGGAATGCGGTCTTGATGGTGCCCCAGTCCTGTTCGAGGCACTGGTGGGGGACCTCAGCAATCTTCTTCTTGCGCAGCAGATCGGCAAGCAGGATCGACTCAGTCTTGGTCCCGGTCAGTTTCCCAACAGCAGTCCCCGTATGGATCTGGGAAACACCGATAAGACGCATGAGTTTTGCGAGGAAGTACATCGTCATCCCATGTTTCCTGTTCCGGTCGAAGGCTGAATGGAACGCACGGTGGGCATGGATCGCGAGGCCCAGGTCAGAACAGTAGTCCCGCATCGTCATGACACTCGCATTTCCGGCGACCACCACATCGATCATCGCGTAATTCCAGCCGTACTCGACAAGCAGGTCGGCACGCTTCTTCATGGTCTCCACGTCGGCCGAAATATTTAAGAACGCCGATTTCTTCTCACCAGTCTCCTTCTCGGCCTTGTCCCGCAGTTTGGTCATGTATTTTACCCGGTCCTCAAACCGGTTGAATGAGGTCGACGTGAGGTTCTCATCGTCTTTAACAAAATCAAAGCCGCCCATCCATGTTTCGTACCCTACCTCGGCATGCTCTTTTGCCGAAAAGCCGATCTTCGGCTTTGGTACAGCTCCTGTCAGTGGCCGGTCCCGGACTTTCATCATCTTGCGGATCCCGTCCATACCGAAATGCGGCCCCTTGAAGCCGCGGAGATAGGCGGAAGGGAGCGATGCGTCAAGGAGGCGCAGGTTCCTGAGTGCTTTCATCCCGAAGATGTTTCCCGCGATCCCGCTCATTAGCTGGACGGCATTTCCTTCCTCCCAGAGCGCGAGCGGGTAAGCAACCTTGACGAAATGGTTGTCGAACTCAAATGCCTTGGCCTCAAGTTTCTTCATCCGCGGAGGCATCGTAAAAAGGGTTGTCCACGTGCCCGTCGAGCTCTCGGAGGCTATCCGGCCCGCGGCCTCTTCATCGGTAATCCCGGCAGCAGGTTCAAAATAAAAAAGGCAGACAAGATCGTCCTTCGCCGGTTCGTACTTTGTATCGACAAACTCGTTGTACCAGTCAATTGCCATAGTTTCTACCTGTACTTACCAATGCATGCATGATTCAAAAATCTTCAGATCGACCAGATGAAATGCTCCCTTTCAGGGGACAGGAGATTGATAGAACGTTAATTCCATTTCGAAACGCTCAATATCTTGTTCATGCTATATTGGTGACGAATATTATACACCCGCAATAGCCGGTGCCCGAGATGACCGGATGATCTTCCAGTATTCACCGTTTTTTTTCCCGCTGCTTCTTGCAGCAGCAGTCACATCAGCACTGGTGTATTTTGGGTGGCGGAATCGTACCAACCCGGTCGCTGCGCCGTTTACCCTTACGATGGCGGCTGCTACACTCTGGACCGCAGGATATGCCGTCCAGCTCTGCTCTGCCGATCTTTCCATATCCCTGTTTCTGAATACGATAGAGTATCTGGGGATTGTCACTATCCCGTTGGCATGGCTGCTGCTCGTTTTGCGTTACACCGGAAGGGGGCAGTACATCACCCTGCGAAACATAACCCTCCTTTCGATCGTCCCTGCCCTAGTTATCCTCTTCGTCGCCACCAACCAGTTCCATCACCTGTTCTATTCGGCTGAGTTCCCGGAGCAGATCTCCGGTTCGGTAGTCTGGATCTTCGTACGCGGCCCCCTCTTCTGGCTGCACGTAGCATACTCCTACCTGCTGCTGCTTGTTGCACTGGTGCTCCTTGCCTCACGGTACTCCGGATCTCCTTCTGTTTACCGCCGGCAGATTGCCCTCCTCGTTGTTGCATCATCCCTCCCGGTGATCGTTAACATTTTTTATATCGCATCCATCGATCCGGTGCCCGGGCTGGATCTTACTCCTGTCACCTTCACTGTTGTCGGTATCCTCATCGCGATGGGCCTCTTCCGGTACCAGCTCTTTTTAACGCTGCCTGTGGCATACCCACAGGTCTTCTCCGCAATAAGCGACGGAATCATTGTAGCCGATACCAGCAACCGGATTCTCGACCTCAACCCTGCCGCCCGGCAGCTCTCCCATGAACCGGGAGAACTCATCGGCAGGTCGCTTCCTGCATGTTTCCCTCAGTTATCCCAGTTTGTTGCCGGTGGCGGCTGCGTGACAGAAAATCACCAGGAGGTCGCGATCCACGGGAACGGCGCCCCCCGCTATTACGATGCAGTCTGCCGTCAGCTTGGTGTACCCGGCCAGTTACCCACCGGCCACATTTTCATCCTCCGGGATATTACCGACCGGCGCCAGACCCTTGATGCTCTTGCATCTGCACACAGGAAACTCAACCTGCTCTCCAGCGTGACCCGGCACGACATGATGAACAAGATCACCGGGCTCACGGTATACCTTGACCTGGTAAAGAGTACACACGATCCGGTCATGCATGCGGTGTACCTCCAGCGAATTGACGAAATCGCAAGGATGATCCAGGAAGAGATTGCGTTCACCCGCGATTACCAGGAGATGGGGGTGAAGTCGCCTGCCTGGCAGGATCTCTCCGCATGCATAGCAAACGCAAAGAGCCAGGTTGATATGGGATGTATCAGCGTAACCGAGGAGTGCGCCGGCATCGAGCTGTATGCCGATCCTCTCCTCGTCAAGGTTATCATTAACCTCCTGGAAAATGCGGTCCGGCATGGTGGCAGCCAGGTAAGCACCGTCCGGATTTCATGCCGTCGCTCCGGGGATTCCCTAAATGTTGCCTGCGAAGATAACGGGTCCGGTGTCGAAGAGGCAGACAAGTCCCAGCTCTTCAGCCGGGGGTTTGGCAAACATACCGGCCTTGGGCTCTTCCTCTCCCGCGAGATCCTCAAAAGCACCGGCCTTACGATCCACGAGGACGGCATACCGGGTGAAGGAGCCCGGTTCGAGATTACCGCGCCCGCGGGATCTTTCCGGTGTACCGGGAGAACGTGACAGATGCGCCGGCCTCCTGTCGTCGGGATCTCCCTGTTGTCCCGACAATACAGCCATACTGGTCTTCCCTGCCGGGCCGAACAAATAATACCTGGTGTTTCGACGCACACCTGCAGGAGAGGTGCATAAAAGGGGTCACGCGCTGGCTCCTGCCCGGTTCCCGTCATGCACTGGCGGTGGTGACCGGCGCATACGGGGCTCCGGTTTGGGGATTGACTAGGATATCAATCTCTGCCCTGGGGCTGCTTTTGCTGACATGCGTGACCATGGTGCCGTTATTGTAAACTTCAACAGTCAGATTATTCCCGGAATCATCCAGCTTCCGGAATGAAGCCTGCACAGTGTTATTGCTGTTCCTGATGGCATAGACCTGCACACCGGTTCCCCTTACCTCTTGCTGGTTGGTCGGGCCCGGATTCCCGTACGACCCTACAAAGGTTCCGTTGTACGTTACCTTCACCCAGACCCCCTGAGGGGGGATTGCAATCGTCGGGATTGCCGTAGTGACAGATGGGGGTGTCATAATTGGGGTGATGGCAGGGTGGTCTGCTTCGTTTGCTTGTTCTAGGATGGGTGGGACGGAGATAATTGCAACTGCACCGACAATGACGAGAATGATCAGGGAGACTGCCACAAAAATCATGGCTCTCTTCTTTTTCGGTTGCGGAACTGGGGGCTGCCCGTCAGCGGGCCCTATTCCTGCTGGGGAGGTCGCGGGCGATGCGGATGCTGGTACGACATCGGGTGCAGCTCCGGAGATTACCGGAAATGAAACATTGTCGGGTAGCCCGATCGGTTCCCCGGCCCCGGTCCGGAATGCTACGGTCTCTTCGGCCTGAACAGGTTCAATCTCCTCAATCTGCCTGGATAGTTCCTCGATATAGGCTACCGGCCCGGTCTGGCGGTTATCCGGCTGGACCGGGGCAGGAGAATCCTGTACCTCTTTGGGGATCTCCGGAATCAGTTCCCTGAATGGGGTTGCCGGAGCGGTCGCATGTTCAGTTCCTTCTTCGGGAATGTCCTCCATTGACTGAACCGGCTCGACAGGATTCACAGGCTGCTCAGTCTCCTGTATCTCCGATGTGGGGGTGGGAATCTCCTTTCCGCTCACGAAACTGGGTGAGGAAGTCTCTTCAGTTTCAGGAGGGGTCTCCGGTTCGGTTGCTGCCTCTTTTTCCGGTACTGGCTCGTTGGGTGCAATGTCCGGGCTCTCCCATGCGGCTCCTTGCATTGCAGAGAGCAGATCCTTTGAGGGCCTGTGGTTCTGGGGCACATCGGTATGGGGAAGGAGCACTTCGGGTGCGATAAAACGGCGGACTGAGGGGCGTATGCCTGTGGCTTTTTCTGCCGCCGTCTGTTTTCCGGCCGGCGCCGGCTCCTGCCGGACAGACACGATATTCTCGATCAGCTTCTTTACCCAGAGATCACATTCTGCGGACCGGTCTTGGTAGGGCTGCTGGGAAAAGATCAGATCGATGGTTTTTGAATCGTCAAGACCGACCGGGTCGATGATTGCAAGGGTGATGACTGGCTCCTTTGCCGGGGTCATCCTCCCTTTGACGGACAGGATGGTGGCAAACGGGACAACCTGTGGCTGATCGCTGGTATGGCCGCTGTCAACTAGGGCAAGGCGCTGGCTGGTAAGGATCAGATCATACTCGGTATCGTCGATGAGCACCCGATCCGTGGTCAGGATGATGGATTCGCCGCTTTTCAGGTACGGGCCGGCCATAAGAAAAAACACTCAGGATCCATTTTCGTTGTTTGAAGTGATATGCTTTTTAGCTGCGCTCTCATGGACCCCTGCAGCAAATCGGGTGTGATCCGCGGGACGCCTCTACCTTCGGGAGAAACTGCATTCGCTGGACGTGCCGAGAATCTTAGACCTAAAAAGATGGCCATGATCTGTATCATCCCTGCCCGCATTTTCTTTTTTCGTACAATCTTTTTAAAATTGAAAAGCAAATCCACAACATATTGCCAGGATTTTCTCGTCGGAAGATGAAATGTATGGTATCGGGTATTATTCAGCCGTTTTGTGTACCTTGGCCGGGACTTTTTTGATGATCTTTTTTAACTCGCCAAATTCGCGATCAGGATCTCCCCGGCGGCAGATGTAATGATCTGCGTCGGTGTCTAGGACTTTCTGCATCTCCTGATCTGGTTCCATGCCGCTATAGATAATAATATATGAGGTACATCCCTGCCTGCGCAGTGCACTGACAAACTGGCTGCCATTCATGATCGGCATGCGCCAGTCAGTGATAATAGTGTCGTATGAGTGTTCCCGTGCCAACGCCAGTGCACGGGTGACTTCGGTTGTGGTATCTGCGCTGCATTCAGGATCATCTTCGAATTCAAGCCGCATGAGCTCTAGAATATCCGCATCATCATCGACAATAAGAATTTTTGTCATTGAACCTGTTTGCAAATTTACGGTTTAGGTATTTAAAATAATAATATATATGAATCCTGTCTTCTGGGGCAGCGCCCTGTTCCGCGCTGCGTACGAAAATTGTGGTTCAGGCATAAGTACCGAAAGTCTGGCGATATGAGACAGGGGGTATGCCTATCTCGAAGAGTACCTCTTTTCCGGACTCCCCGGACTCTTTAAGGGTAATATCGGTCAGTGAGAGGATTTCCCGGATTATTAAAAGCCCCCGCTGGCCATTTACCCTCTCCCGGGGATTAGCGATCCCCTCCTTGTCTTCCTGCCTGATGCCGGACCCGTCATATCTCACACAGATTACGATGCGATCCTGTTCCTCACGTGAAAATATGTGGATGGTCTGGGGAGGGTATTCAGTACTGATGGCATTTTCGAACAACCGGAAAAAGACTCGTTCCATCTGGCGATCTGCATACACAAGAAGATCCGGAAGATCGATAGTAAACCTGATCCGGCTCTTGCTGAACCGGGCTGCGGCTGCTGTAATGACATCCCTGATCTTCAGCCATTCGGGAGGATCGGCACCCAAATCCTTGAAATCCCGGGTGATGGATATCTCATCCCGTATCGCTTTGGCGGCATGCTCCTGTCGTTTGAGGTACTCACAAACGACCGGATCCTTCTCCCGTTTCTGTGCCCTGCCCAGGTAGCCCAGAAGGATAGTAACCTTGTTCTGGATATCATGACGGGTGAGGCTGGTCAGCACATTAAGTTTTTTGTTGGCCAGATGGAGCGTGTGTTCCATCCGTGTCCTCTCAGAGACATCCCGGCAGAAACAGCAGACGAACCCGTTCTTGTGGTATTCCAGGTACCTGATAACCATCTCTATCGGAACCCGGGTGCCATCCTTTCTGATCATAACCATCTGATGGGTAATAGTACCCTCGCGTTTAAGATGTTCCCAGACGTCTCCCCATGATTCCGTAGCCGGGAGGGGGAATATACCCCCCAACCCGAGATCGTATATTTCATCGGCTGCATATCCAGTACCCTCTGCAGCAGCCTTGTTTGCATAATCCACATGGGCGTTGCGGTTCAGCCAGAACACCATATCTGCCGCGTTGTCCATGGCAAACTGGGTCAGCAGCAGCTGCTGCTCCATGTTTTCCCTCCGGGTCATCTCATCATACAGCTGCCGGTTGATCTCACGGAGTTCATTTGTGCGGGTTGCAATGTTCTCCTCGAGCACCTCCTGTGTTTTCTTAAGCTTTGTCCGGACAAGGATCTCTTCTGTGATATCGAGGCCGCAGGAAAAATATCCTGTGAGCTGCCCGCGGTCGTCAAACAGGGCGTGATCCCACCATCTCTGCCACCGTGCCTCCCCGTTGGCCATGATCGCCCTGAATTCGATCATGCCGGCCGGGTACTTCAGGCTTAACCGGGAGTGGTTCGTCCGAATCCGTTCTGCATCATCCCCGGATACGAAGTGCTTAAATGGCCTCCCTATGAGATCTTCCCGCGCTCGCGCTATCGCGTGACAATAAGGTTCATTGGCGTACTGGATGATCCCTTCCGGACTGGACTGGACTGCATATTCCATTTGTTTGTCGAGAAGCGCCCGGAATTCCGGAATGGTGGAAGCAACAGATGGGGGGCTTCCCTGCGCTGTCCTTTCATCGTCCACAATAACTGCTACTCCGGGTTTACCTGTAACAAAGACAACAGGTATCAGGAACAGGTTGACCGGAAGTTCTTCACTGTGGGTAATGATCTGTGCATGCACCTGCTGCTCCAGACCCCTGAGTGCGGCCCTGAATATCTGCTGGGCAGTCCCACCTTCAAGTGACCTGAACGGGAGTTTGTCAAATGGCTGACCGAGTAACTGTTCCGGAGTGCAGCCCGTCATCCGGGAAAACTGCTGGTTGTTATCGGTTACAAGGCTGTCTTGGTCGAGAGTGATAAACGGCTGGGAACAGACTTTCCTGAGCGAATCTGCAGGCATACGGTGGGAGATATAGTAAACCTTTGAAGTTCCCCGTTTTCTCCCGTCAACAGATCCCTGGATTTGCAGGATGTCCATGTATTTTGCTACCGAGTTCCGGTTTATGCGAAGCAGACCCGCTATATCAGTGATGGAGAGTCCTTCCGGGTGCTTCTCAAGCTCATCCTTGATTCGGGAAATTTCTTCCAAATACTCTTCCATGGTATGTTTCTCTTATCTCTTTGTACCTAGTGTCGGCAATGCTTCCTTAAAAACTATTCCTTTGCCATGCTAATATGCTATGCAAATAATTGTTTTTATAACTAATATTGTTCACAATTACAATCTGCATTGCCAAGAGCACGGCAAAAAGTCCCGCTGGAAATGCAAAAAGACAGGTGATTGATGTGACCGAAAACGCAACATGTGCAGCAAAGTACGGGGATATTCCTCTTGGGAATTCCGTTGAACGTGATGGCCTTAAAGAGAACATCATGCTTCTGCGCGAACTCTCTGAGAAACTTGACCGGTATTTTGCCATGCGGACACTGGGGGAGTTCTCTGGGGAGGTATCAGTGTATGATAACTGAGCGTTTAACACCGGATAGTGGTGCACCTTATATGCCCGAATGTGCATGTGCCTACCCCTCGTGCACAATCACCGTAGGAAGGGCCCGGCTGTTGTACGGGATCCTGCAATCTACAGGTATGGACAAAAACAGGGAAATTCAGTGTGGGGGTAATTGAAATGGACGTCAAGGAAGATTCAGTGTTTAAAAATGAGATCCGGCTCTCGGATTCGACCGGGAACCCGGGTGCTTTGGGTTTGCTGGCCTTCGGCCTGACAACGGTTATCCTGAATATGAGCAATGCAGGGATATTTACCATGGGTTCCGTGATCTTTGCCATGGGGATCTTCTACGGAGGCCTTGCCCAGATCATTGCAGGGATCATGGAATGGAAGAAGAACAACACGTTCGGGATGACAGCATTTATTTCGTATGGTTTTTTCTGGATATCTCTGGTGTTTTTGATCCTCATGCCTTTGTGGGGGTGGGGCCCGGCCCTGGGAAAAGAGGGACTTGTCTGTTTCCTCGGCATATGGGGCTTGTTCACCCTGGGGATGTTCCTTGTTACGTTCAGGCTGGCGAAGACAATGCAGGTCGTGTTCGGTCTTCTGGTGCTGCTTTTCTTCCTGCTAATCGTAGGTAATGCCCTCGGGAACAACACGATCGTGGTGATTGCCGGTATCGAGGGTGTTATCTGCGGGCTCTCCGCGGTGTACACCGGATTCGGGCAGATTATGAATGAAGTATGGAAAGAAACCGTGGTAAGACTTGGGTGATGAAAATGGTTGAAGCACAGGATTTAACGGAAATGTTTGAGAGGAACCCTCTCGCACAGGCGGTGGTGGATGCCACCCAGAAGATTCTCCTCGTGAACGATGCGTTCTGCAAGATGGTTGGCTATTCCAAGGACCGGGTGCTCGCGATCCGGTTCTCCGATTTCCGGGAACAGCGACTGATCAAGTATCTCGAAAACACCGGGGAATCGGTAACAGAAGCGATCAGCACGCGGCGGACAACTACCGGTAAGAGCACGATGGAAACGCCATCCGGTATCCATATCGTCGAACGGACAAACATGCCCCTCTTAAACGAGAAAGGGGACGTGAAGTACGTATACATCACGTACAATGAAATCACCTCGCATGTAAAGGTCCAGCAGTTCATGGAAAAAGAGGTCGGCGAATTGAGCAAGGTCTATGCAAAGATGGCCGAGGGGGACCTGACCGTCAGGTACGAGATAACAAAGCCGGATGAGGACACCAGGGAAACGTACGAGCAGATCATCAAGCTCCGCGATGCAGTCCGGGGGATTGTCCTGTCTCTGGAAAAGAACATTGGCGATGTCAACAAGAAGATGCAGAACCTGACGACAACCGCGGACAACGCAAACAAGAGCATCGAGGATGCATCAAAAGGTGTCAACCAGATCGCAAAGAATGCCGGGGTTGTCAGCGAGAATGCTCAGAAAGCAGCCGAGGGTGTCGACCAGATGTCCAAGGCCATGCAGGACATGAGCGCGGCTGTTGAGGAAATTACCTCGAGCATGGAGAGCGTCTCCACACAGGCAAAGAGCGCGAATGACTCGGCAAAGGAGGGTGCGATTCTTGCAGATACGGTCAACAAAGACATGACGGAGATTGCCACATCCTCAACCAATGTGCACGGGATCGTAATGGAGATTGGGAAACAGATGGCTGACATCAGCAAGATCATCGTCCTCATCCGCGATCTTGCAAACCAGACCAACCTGCTTGCCCTCAATGCAGCAATCGAGGCCGCACGTGCCGGAGAACATGGCAGGGGATTTGCGGTTGTTGCCTCTGAGGTTAAGTCCCTTGCGCAGGAATCACGGTCCAGTGCCGAGAGGATTGAGGATATGATCACCCAGCTCAACGCCGCCACAAAGAAGGCGATGGATGCGATGGAGGCATCAAAGGCACTTGTCAGCAAAGGCGCCATAGCCTCAGCCGATGCGGTTGGTGCGTTTAAGAAGATCCAGGTTGCAGCTGAGACCGTGGCAAACAGCGCGTCGGAAGTTGCCGCAGCCACAGAAGAGCAGGCCGCAACCACCGAGGAGATCACCGCAAGCGTTCACGAGGTCGGGAGCCTTATCGAACGGACCGCAAAAGAAGCCGGCGATGCTGCTGCTGCTACCGAGGAATCCGCTGCAGCGCTTGACGAGATCACCCGGATGATCCAGGCGGTCAATGATATTGCAGTCGAGGCAACAGAAGCGAACCGCCGTTTCAAGGTGGACTAATCCGGGGGGAATGCGTCCATGACGGTAAAGGCAAGTGAACCTATGGCAGCGGAAAAAACCCCTGCCTCGTCCCAGGGCGACATGAGTTCCATCCAGGTGGTGGAGTTTGTGCTCGGGAACGAGCATTTCGCCATTGACCTCTTCGATGTCAAGGAAGTGGTCGAGTATACGACGATCACCAAACTCCCCAACGTCGCCCCCTACGTCCGCGGGATCATCGACCTGCGGGGCGAGATCACCATGATCATCGATCTCAAGCACCGCTTAAATATCACCGATGCCAGCACAAAATCCCTTGAGGCCTCACGGATCATCGTCCTCGATGACAACATCACCAAATCCAAGGTCGGGATCCTTGTCGATGATGTGACCTCGGTTTCCACCTTCGAAGGTAACCAGGTGGATCACACATCCGCATCGATCAGTCATGAGGATACGGCGATCATCGGTATCATCAAGCGCAAGGTCAAGATCAAGGACAAGGAGACCAACGAGCTGATCATCTGGATCGACATAAAAAAACTGCTCGGCGATCTCGACTCCGCGATCTGACCGAGTGAACGGGGAGAAATAAATCTTCTCCCCCTGTTTAGTAAGCGTAACAGACCGGCGCTGCTCATGGTAAAAAGCACGTCCCGGGGGCGCCGGTTCTCCCACCCGGTTCTGTTTTTTCAGGTATGTTCTGCCACAGCAGGCGCCCGGTCCTGCCATCCACTGAGCACCAGCCCGGCGCTTCCTTCATATAGCTCCCCTGAAATATCAGTGATATGGGAAAGGATACCGGCATGAAGGCAGTTCTTATTCTCTCGGGCGGGATGGACAGCACCACCCTTCTCTATGACCTGATCGATCAGGGATACGAGGTCAGTGCGGTCACCTTCGATTACGACCAGAAACACAAAAAAGAGATCCTCTGCGCACAAAAAACCTGTGCGAAACTCGGTATCCCGCACAAAATCGTAGGGCTTCCGGTCCTCAACGAGCTCGCCCCGTCCAGCCTGACCCGGACCGACTGGAACGTTCCCGAAGGCCATTATGCCGAGGAGACTATGAAGCAGACAGTTGTCCCGAACCGGAACATGGTCTTCCTCAGTCTTGCCGCGGCCTATGCCATCGGCATCGGTGCCGGCCACCTGTATTACGCTGCGCATGCCGGCGACCATGCGATCTATCCGGACTGCCGGCCGGTATTCGTGAGCGCGATGGCAACCTCGCTGCATCTCTGCGACTGGAACGATCTCGTGCTCCATGCACCTTACCTCTGGCTCTCCAAGGGAGATATCGCGAAAAGAGGAACCGGTCTTGCGGTCGATTACGCAGATACCTGGTCGTGCTACAAGGGAGGGGATCGCGCCTGCGGAAAGTGCGGTGCCTGCACCGAGCGCCTCGAAGCATTCAGGGAAGCAGGTGTGGCCGACCCGCTGGAATACGAGCAGTGAGGGCCGTGCGCAGGTACACCCTCCTTCCCGGGACAGGAGGGTGGATCACTGGTTTTCAAAGGCGAAATCGACCCGGTAGTCCTGCGAGCACTCGCCATCCAGGATCGTCTCGTAGGTCCGGGTGTCTCCCGATCCGATGCTGCCGATATAGATGGAGCGTGAATCCCGGATCGTGCCAGTCCCGGTATTGACCAGGTTGAAGTTGAGCCGCAGATCCTGCGGGGAGACATTTCCCGCGTTGTACACGTACCCGGTCAGGTCGACATAGCAGCCATATTCCGGCGACCAGGAATCCTGGTACTGGTAATGGGCGTGGATGGAACCGGCCGAGGAGTCCTGTACTGTCGTGGTGCTCAGGCAGCCGGCGCCGGCAACAAGTGCCACGACGAGCAGGAGGACCGCTGTATACAGGTAGATAGTTCTGGTGTATCTGGACATGGCCGGGCTTTCCACGGGATTTGAGATCTCCTAAAAAAAGGAGTGATTACTTCAGCACGAGAATTGACTCGGGCGCACGGATAAGGAGCGCAAGGCTCTCGTAGATTTGGAATTCCAAGAGGTCCCCGATCGGCCCGTTGAACCCGGTTACCATGTCCTGGCCGATAGCGATGGAGGTGTACTGTTTGCCCGATGCAAGCAGTACCCCGCCTTTCTTGAGGGCCGGGGCTTTGACCACACCATCGGTGACAATGGATTTGATGTGGTCGAGCTCGGTCCCGTCTCCCTGGGGATACCGCCGCAGGAGCAGGTTATACTGCGCAGGGGCAAGGGCCATGGTGTAGGGCCCGTGGAATCCTGCCGCATCGAGCTTAGTCACCGCATCGATTATCTGATCCGCTGCGGCTCCGACCTTGTCCCATTTGGAAAGGGTAAGCGAACCCGCCCCGTCTGCATTCAGGAGCCCGGAGATGCCGTCAATGCCTGAAAAGACGATCCGGTCCTCTTTTGCTGCCGCGTCCATTGCGGCGCACGCCACCGGTGTCGTGTCCAGGACCAGGTGGTCACGCTCGTACGAGGCAAGGTCACGCTTGGCAAGCGAGAACTCCGTCCGGATCATGGTCAGGGGGATCGCGGTGCTCCCGATGATCCCGTCCTCGATAGCATAGTCCCCCATGGGGATCGCCTTGAGCCCAAAGCCGTACGGTCCTTCGATGGGGAGGATCCGGCGGCCGGAAATCTGGCTCTTTGCTGCCTGTACCGTCACATCGTCGATCAGCTTCCAGGTGGCTGCCTCGATCGGTGCATCATCGCGTCCAAGATAGGTATTTGCCATAATTATGCCTCGGTTGTCTTGAGTGATCCAATCGTCGGTTCATCCTGTGCGGCTGCCGGGGCCGGCGCCGGGGAGGAAAGCCCTGCGGCAGTGGCGTCCACTTCGAGTTTTCCCTTCTGTTGGTACTCGTCCTCGCCGGTAAGGATCGCAAGGAGCCTCTGGAGTTCGCCTGCGTGAACCCGTTCCTCGTTTGCTATGTCGGTGAGGACCGCCTTTGCAAGCTCGTTGTCGGTCGCGTCCGCATGGGCCATGTAGCCATGGATCGCTTCAAGCTCGCCGGCGATGTCGAGCCGGATGGCCCGCACGAGTTCCTCTTTGGTCAGCTTCCGGTCCGGAACCATGCCACTGAATGGGTTGAAAAAGTCTGGCATACAATCCTCCGTTATTCTGTAGGTCAATAGTATATCACGGAGCATATAAACGTTTGACTACTGGCACGATTTTTTCGTTTCCGTACCTTTGCGATCAGGGAATGACTTTCTTTTTCCTGAGCAGCCGGTTGTAGGTGATGGCGAACCGGTGCGCCTCGTCCCGGATCTCCTGGACGTACCGGAGTGCGATGCTTTTTTTGTCGAGCCGGAGCGGGAGAGCATCTCCCGGGGTATAGATCTCCTCCTCGCGCTTTGCAATCGCGATGACCGGCTGGCCGGCAGCTCCCAGGGCGGCCAGCGCTTCCTGAGCAGCCGAGAGCTGCCCTTTGCCCCCGTCGATGATGACGAGATCGGGGAACAGGGCGTGCTCTTCGGTGAGCCGGGTGTACCGCCGTTTTACCACCTCCGCGATCGAGGCAAAGTCGTCGATACCCTCTACGGTTTTGATTTTGAAACGCCGGTAACCGGACTTGTCCGGCCGGCCGTCCCGGAACTGCACCATCGATCCGACCATCGCCGTGCCTGAGAGATGGGAGATGTCGAAGCATTCGATCACGGCAGGGGGATGAGGCAGGTGGAGGGCTGTGCCCAGCTCGGCGCTCTTGAGCGTATCGCGGAAGAATGCAATTTCAAGGTTCTTCTGTGCAAGGTCAAGCAGCTGCCGTTTCTCCCCCCGCTGCGGGACGACGATGTCTACCTGCCTGCCCTTTTTTGCCGAGAGGAAACCGGCAAGAGCGGGGTCCGTTTCGTGACCGAGGATCAGTTCTTTAGGAGGCTCGCGCTCCGAGTAGTACTGGACGAGGAACTCCTCCAGAAAATCTTCACCGGCATCGAACGTGAACTCCTCTTTGTTTGCGAGAGTTCCCCGTTCAACGTTGAACACGGTGAGGTATGCCTTCCCGTCGGTCACCTGGTACGCGATCACATCCTGGTCGTATTCTTTCCGGCGCTCAACGTGCTGGCGATCGGCAAGGTGTTCGATCGCGGCAATCTCGTTTCTCAGCACGAGCGCCCGCTCGTACTCCTCACGGGCCGCCCGTTCTGCCATCTCGCGACGGAGATCGTCGAGCAGCTCCGTGGACCGGCCCTTCAGGAGCAGTGCGGCCTTTTTCACGTTTTCATCATATTCTGCCGGCCTTACATTCCCCGTGCAGGGTGCGCTGCAGGATTGCATGTGCCGCCGTAGGCAGGGGCGCTTGGGGAGTTTTTTGCAGGTCCGCAGGTGGAAGATCTTCTTTGCAACAGTAAGCACGCGATCCCGCTCGGCCGCAGAGACAAACGGCCCGAAAAACGTTCCGTCGCCCGTTGCCCGGCGGGCGATCACGAGGCGTGGGTACGCTTCCTTGGTCAGCTCGATCCAGGCGTAGCGCTTGGCGTCCTTGAGGTCGATGTTGTACTTAGGCTGGTGCTTTTTGATCAGCGTGTTTTCGAGAAGAAATGCTTCGGTTTCGGTATCTGTGACTACCACATCGACCGACGCGATGTGGGCGACCAGGCTCCGGGTCTTGGGGTCATGGTCTTTTTTGGTAAAATAGCTCGACACCCTTTTTTTGAGGTTCTTTGCCTTTCCCACATAGATGATCCTCCCGGTTGCATCGGAATAGAGGTAGCAGCCGGGGTTTTCGGGAAGGCCTGCGGTATCGATCATGGATGATGAAGAAGTATCCGGGGGCAGGCGACTTAAACGCTCGGGATCGGGTAAGTGCGCCGGGTCGTCGTTATCCCGGCACGTTCGATATGGCCGGAACTCCCTCGGGAGCGCCGGGCCGGTGCCCTCCTGCCGGCCTCGGGGGCTTTCCCGGAGCAGGTGTCGCAGGACCCGCAGTTTTTCCGGGCCGGGTATTCACCAAAGTACGTCAGGAGGAAGTTTCTCCGGCAGCCAGCGGTCTCGCAGTATCCCGTCATGTCCCGGAGTTTCTTCCGTGAGATCCGGGCGGCCTGTTCGCCTGCACCGTCATGGTCGAGCATATACCGGATCCGGACCGCATCCCCCCGGCTGTAGAGGAGGACACATTCGGCAGGCTTCCCGTCCCGGCCGGCCCGACCGGTCTCCTGGTAGTATGACTCGACGGATTTCGGGATATCGTAATGGACGACGAACCGCACATCGGGCTTGTCGATCCCCATGCCAAATGCAACGGTTGCGCAGACAATCCGGGCGGTATTTTTCAGGAACGCGTCCTGCACGGATTCCCGGGCCGGGCGGGAGAGGCCGGCATGGTACGCGAGCGCCGTAAAACCGCGCTTTTTGAGATCGGCTGCGCACTCCTCGGTCTCCTTCTTGCTTAAGCAGTACACGATGCCGGACTCGTTTTTGTGCCGGCAGCAGATATCTGCCAGCTGGACCGACGGATTCTTCTTCTTTATCACCCGGTACTCCAGGTTCTCCCGGAGGAAACTGCCCACGAATGATTGGGGGTTGACAAGGCCGAGCTGCCGGCAGATATCCTTTCGCACTTCGGGAATTGCCGTGGCCGTGAGCGCGATGACGGGCGCGGCAGGAAAGCACTTCCGCAGCCGGGCAAGGTCACGGTACTCGGGCCGGAAATCATGGCCCCACTCCGATATGCAGTGCGCCTCATCGATGGCAACGAGCCGGACCGGGAATGCCTGCAGGAATTCGAGAAAACCCGGCTGCAGGCATTTCTCCGGGGAGACAAAGAGGAACCGGAGCCTGCCGTCCCGCATAGCGGCCTCGATCCGGCTGCGCCCGGCTGCATCGAGCAGGCTGTTCCACGCGGCGGCCGGGATGCCCCGGGCATTGAGCGCATCCACCTGGTCTTTCATGAGCGCAAGGAGCGGGGAGATCACGATCGTAAGGCCGCCGAGGTACACCGCAGGCAGCTGGTAGCAGAGCGATTTCCCGCTGCCGGTTGCCATGATCACGAGCGTATCATTCCGCCCTATGATGGAGGCGATGATTGCTTCTTGGTGCGGGCGGAATGCAGGATAGCCCCAGTATTTCCTGAGCAGGGTAAGGGGAGTCTCCTGCGGTCCGGGTGCGATGCGTGCGGGTGATGTGGGGGGCGTGTTCACAGAAAATGCTCCTTATCGGGCTTCATCTGCCCGGGTCACGACGATGTGTGATGAGGAGTGAATCACGACGGTATATGAACCACCGGGTGCGGAGGGTGAAAATGTCCGGTGCCCGCAAGCAGAGCGTGAAGGCGCTGGGTTTTTTCCAAACGTGCGATATGTTCAAGCGAATTTTTTGAAAAATTTTGCAGCGCTGGTAAACGAATTTCAAAAATGGTGGTAACACCAGTAATCTTTTTTGAGAAACTTCAGCAGCCGTGCCCGGCTTTTTCCGGAAAAGCCGGAAAATCCCGGTGAATGTTTTGAGCGGGCAAAGGGGGGAGTGGTATGCCTTCCCCACCCTGTCTGGTGTGCTGGGGAGGGGTACTGCTTTACCCTAATCCGGGTTCAATATGACCTCCGATTACCCTCTTCACCTCCTAAAACAAGCCCATATCGGGCTCCGTTTCAAAATAACCTCAAATTTGCCTTGTTTTTGAAATCGGACGAAATAAAATGATCTCATAGACGCGTTTTACGGCCCGATCTGAGTCCCGTATGGGTTTCGGTTGATCTCGAAAATCGTGGCCGTTCTAGGGGCGTCTATGGCCGATTATGGGCATTATATGGGGCTCAATTTAGGCTTATTTGGGCAAATGGGGGCATATAAAGGCACAGAATTCCGGGCAGGTGCATCAAACGGTTTTACGAGCCCGGATCTGCCAATAAACGGGTATTTACGCAGGATTTTTTACGACGGGGAAAATGCAGGTGGGGGTGCATCCCTTCTGGCGTGGTGGTCAAGCGGATTGCTGGATAAATGATCTACGAGGGCTCCCCGCCTCAGGGCCCCTCTCAGGGCACGGCAGAGCAGGGAGATTTTAATTTTCGTCATTGTTCCGCCGCGGGGGCGTCCCTTCGGGGGCGGCGGCGTTCATCGCAAAAGATTCCCCCGGATAAAAAAAAGTTCTTAATAGGTGTACCTGAAAAATGGATTTACGCCTTCCTCTCAAGCATCGGCTTCAAAAACTGCCCGGTATAACTTTCCGGTACCGCAGCCACGTGTTCCGGTGTCCCGGTCGCCACGATCTCGCCGCCGGCATCCCCTCCTTCGGGCCCGATATCGATAAGGTAATCGGCTGACTTGATCACGTCGAGGTTGTGCTCGATAACGACCACGGTGTTGCCCTTCTCCACAAGATCGTCAAGTACTTTGATCAATTTCTTCGTATCGTCAAAGTGGAGCCCGGTGGTCGGCTCATCGAGCAGGTAGAGCGTTTTCCCGGTCGCCCGTTTTGCGAGTTCCCGGGTGAGCTTGATCCTCTGGGCTTCGCCGCCCGAGAGCGTGGTTGCGCTCTGGCCGAGCTTGACGTAATCGAGGCCGACTCGTGAAAGCATCTCCAGCTTGCTCTTGATCGAAGGGATATTCTCGAAGAGGGCAAGCGCTTCCTCCACGCTCATGTCCAGCACGTCGGCGATTGATTTCCCCTTGTATTTGACTTCCAGTGTCTCGCGGTTGTAGCGCTTGCCCTTGCACTCCTCGCACTCGATGTACACGTCGGGCAAAAAGTTCATCTCGATCTTAATCAGGCCGTCACCTTCGCAGGCCTCGCAGCGCCCTCCCCTGAGGTTGAACGAGAACCGGCCTGCCTTGTAGCCCCGCATCTTTGCCTCCTTTGTCTCCGCAAAGACCGTCCGGATCTCATCGAAGACCTTGGTGTAGGTCGCCGGGTTCGAGCGCGGTGTCCTGCCGATCGGGCTCTGGTCGATCACGATCACCTTGTCGATCTCAGAGTCGAACGTGATCGCCTTGTGGGCTCCGGCCTGTTCCCGGGAGCCGTACAGCTTCTGCATCATGCCCTTGTAGAGCGTATCGTAGACAAGCGTGGATTTACCCGAGCCGGAGACGCCGGTTACGACCGAAAAAAGGCCGATCGGGATCTTCACGTCTATATTTTTGAGGTTGTTCTCCCGGCAGCCTTTCACCGTGATGTACTTCTGTGCCTTCCGGCGTTTCTCCGGTACGTCGATCTTCTTTTTACCGGCAAGGTACTGCCCGGTGAGGGATTTTTTGTTCTTCTCGATCTGCTGCGGCGTTCCTTCCGCCACAACCACACCGCCATGGAGCCCGGCGCCGGGCCCGATGTCGATCACGTGGTCGGCAGATCGGATCATGTCCTCGTCGTGCTCCACCACGATCAGGGTGTTCCCGATGTCGCGCAGCGTCCGCAGGGTCCCGATCAGCTTCCGGTTATCGCGCTGGTGCAGCCCGATAGAAGGCTCGTCGAGTACGTAGAGCACGCCCATCAGGTTCGAGCCGATCTGGGTGGCAAGCCGGATCCGCTGCGCTTCTCCGCCGGAGAGCGTCCCGGCGTTCCGCGAGAGCGTGAGATAGCCAAGTCCGACCTTTTCCAGGAACAACAGGCGCGACCGGATCTCTTTTATGATCTGCCGGGCGATCCCCTCCTCCTTCTCGGTGAGCCGGAGACCGGAGAAGAATGCGAGGCAGGCCGTGACCGAGAGATCGGTCACATCGATGATCGATTTATCACTGATCCGGACTGCGAGCACCTTGTCCTTGAGCCGCTTTCCCTTGCAGGCCGGGCAGGGAAAGACCCGCATGTAGTTCTCCAGCTCCCGCTTCCGCCACTCGGACTGGGTCTGGGCATAGAGCCGGGCGGTCTGCGGGAGGAGACCCTCCCATTCGCCGTTATGCGACCATTGTGCATCCCCGTTTTTCATGCTCATCGAGAAGTGCATCCTCTCGCTTGAACCATACATCAGCGCGTTGTACTGCCATTCGTCCAGATCTTTTATCGGGGTGAGGGCAGAAAAGCCGAAGTGCTTCGCGACCGTTGCCAGGTACTGGCCCCGGAACCCATCCATCGGGTTCCGGTACGGTGCCACCGCACCGTCCGCGATGCACCGGTCTTTGTCCGGGATGATGAGGTCAGCGTCGAACTCCATCTTGACCCCGAGGCCGTGGCACTCCTCGCAGGCGCCAAAGGGACTGTTGAACGAGAACATCCTTGGCTGGAGTTCCTCGAAGGCGAGGCCGCAGACCGGGCAGGCAAGGAGCGAGGAGTAGGTCGATTCCTTTCCTTCTTCGTCAGCAACGAGCACGAGCCCTTCGGACTTTTTGAGCGTGTTCTCGACTGCTTCGGCCAGCCGGGACCGGTCTGTGGTATCCAGCCGGTCGATCACGATCTCGATGTCCTGTTTCTTGTACCGGTCAAGGCTCATTTCCTCATCGGTGCGGATGATCTTCCCGTTCACCCGGACCCGGGCATAGCCTTCCTTGTTGAGATCTTTCAACAGCTGCTGGTATGTCCCTTTCTTCTGACGGACTATTGGAGCAAGGACCGTGACCATGCCCGGGTGCTCTGCGGCGATCTGGTCGGCGATCCGGTCCGGGGTCTGGGCGGCAATGGGAATATTGTGCTCAGGGCAGTAGGGTGTCCCGATCCGGGCAAAGAGGAGCCGGAGGTAATCGTAGATCTCGGTGGTGGTCCCCACGGTCGACCGGGGGTTCTTGGACGTGGTCTTCTGCTCGATCGAGATAGCAGGCGAGAGCCCCTCGATGCTGTCTACATCGGGTTTCTGCATCATGCCGAGGAATTGCCGGGCATAGGAGGAGAGGGACTCGACGTACCGCCGCTGGCCTTCGGCATAGAGTGTGTCAAAGGCTAGAGTCGATTTACCCGATCCCGAGACCCCCGTGATCACAACAAGCTTGTCGCGGGGGATCTCCACGTTGATATTTTTCAGGTTGTGCTGGCGCGCACCTTTAATGAGGATGTTTTTCATGCTGGTGTGAGGTACCAATGGATGCCGGTATTTAAAGAGATAAGTTATGTGACATGAATGTGAATAACGGCGGCAGATGTTGATAGTCCGGCCCGGGAAAATCCCCATGAAGAATGCGGCTAAATACCGGCCCGTCCCATAACTCCGGGAACACAGGTGAATGAATGCCCGTCGTAATTCTCAAGATGCGCAAAGGCTGGACCACGGAACAGAAACGCAAGATTGTCAAAGAGTTCACAAACACCCTTGTCTCCACTCTCAAGATCGACCCGGATCTCGTCACGATCATGATCGACGAACACAGCCTCGAAGACATCGGCCATGGCGGCGTGCTCCGCTGCGACGAGCACTAATCTTTTTTTTAAATCCTGTATTCTCTGTAAAAATGATCGCGGGCCGGTTTTCTCCCGGCCACAGCTTACTTCAGCCGGCTCCCTTTCCTGCGTTCTTCGTAGGAGATCTGGGTGCTTCTCCCGGGAGTAAGCTCGTCCCGATCCTTCTCCTCGTTCTGGAACCGTTCCTCCAGCGGGATGCTGGCGCTCCTCCCCTTGGTGAGCGTCCGGTCCTCTTCCCGGGAACTCCGGAAGCGTTCGTCAAGAGGGATACTCGCACTTCTTCCGGTTGTAAGTGTCTGGTCTTCGTCCCGCATGCTCCGGAACCTCTCCTCGATTGGGATAGCCGTGCTCTGCACACGGGCGCCGGGGGGGCCCCGGGGAAGGTCGCGCGACGAATCCGCATCCGGGATAAAATCAATGCCTGGATCGTCCCGTGCCGCTGCCCTACCGGAAGGCGACCGGCCCGGCGGTCCGCGGGACGGCAGGGGCGGTTGCATGGGGGAGCGTTCCGCGGAGACCCCGCCGGAGCGCCCGGTATCGTCGGACGTGTGCCGCGGACCCGAGTACGCATACCTGCTCTGGCCCGGCGCAGAGGCCCGGATCTTCTGCACCTGCTCATCGATCTCTGCCTCTGTCTCGCGGTCGCTCTTCTCGGAGAATATTAAAAACTGGAGGAAGGCTTCGGGCTCGCAGAAAACCGACACGTCCAGCCGCTCAAAGACCAGCTGCCGGTCCACGTCGCCGTACCATCCTCCCCTGCGGATAGTAATCGTCTCATTCCTGGGATCAAATACATAGACCCGTTCTATGCTGCCGTCACGCCCGAACGCGGTCTCGGCCACCCCGCTGCCCTCAAATGAGAACGTTTTTCCCACGGCACCATAGTCTCCGCCCTCCCGCATCACGATCTGCCGGCCGCCGGCCTCGTACCGGAATGTGCGGGGCGCGGAGCCGAAAGAGAACGTCTCTTCGAGCATCCCGTAGTTGTCAAAAACGAACCGGCGAAGTATCTTACCCGGCTGTGCGGGATCGTTCTCCGTTATCGTGTTCGAGGACGGGTCGAACCGGTAAAGCCTCCGGGTGACATCGTGTTTGTCCAGCACCCGGACCCCGCTGGGGCTGTAATGGTATACCCGGCTGATCGATTCCCGTTGGCTCCCGGTAAATTCGGTGATGACTGATTCGGTCATGATTCACTTCCTCTCGGTCTGCCTGATTTTTAAATATTGTATCTCCACATAAAAAGGGTTGTTCCCGCGGGAATGATAACCGGGGGCGAAAACGGCGCCGATTTTGAAAAGCTTCATTCCTTTCCGACGCGTATAGAGATGGTATTATGGCAGAAGAATTCCCGGGGACGTCTCCGTTACCGGAACCGGTCCCCGTACCGGCGCCCGAAGCCCCACCGGTGGCAGAAGTGGAGCGCCCAAGGCTTGAGCATGCCAGGACCCTGCACCTTGCGAACTGGTCAACCCGGTTCTGGGCATGGCTGATCGATATCATTCTTGTTCTTCTTCTCCTCAACATTGTTGACTCGATTATCTTTGGAGTGATCCATCCCTTTTGGGATATCCTGAACGGGAGGTTATTGGATCTTGGCGTGCATTCGCTCGTCTTCTTCCTGTACTGGACCATTTTTGAGAGCTACAAGGGACAGTCGATTGGAAAGATGGTTATGAATATCCGGGTCGTGAACCGCGACGGGACCCGGATCCATTGGGGAACAGCTGCCATAGAAAGCCTGGGAAAGGCGTTTATCCTTGTCCTTGCCCTTGACTGCCTGATCGGGTGGCTTGCCATGCCGCAGACAAAACTCCGGGTCTTCAACAGGATCTCCAATACGATTGTGATAAAAACCGATTACCGGGAGCCTGAAGGTATCCTGTACGTGAAGGAAAAGGAATAGATACCACACTGCCCGAATTTTACTTTTTTTCTTCCTTTTTTTTGGAAACTCTTTTGCATCATTTCCGGCCTCGTTAAGGGTAATATGCGGCCTGTTTCGCAGAATTTATTGGTTCAGCCGCTGTACAGGAACCGTATGTCTCCAGCATCAGAGCCGGTGCCTACCATCGAATCGATGTATCGCCGGAAGGACGGCCGGGTACTTATCGAGATCAAGCTGACCTCAGTGCTCCAGCTTTTCAACTCCTTTGATCCCGCCCCTTTCTACGAGAAAGAGCTGGATACGGAAGCTGAAGACTACATTGTGGATACGGTCCAGGACTTTCCGGTAAAGACAAAATTTATGATCCACATCTACCTGCCTCCCTCCGTGGCTTCAAGTGAGGAGGCAAAAAAGATCATTCCCGCCATCCACAACCATTTCCGGTACAGGATGCTTGTTACGGAACGGAAATTCCGGGCGAAATTCCGGTTCGGCCGGTTCAGCCTTCTCGTCGGGCTATCGTTCCTGGCAATTGCCCTTATTGCAAGCCAGCTTGTTGCAGGTATGGATAACCGTATCCTGGCCCAGCTCCTTTCCTATTCACTCCTGATCATCGGGTGGGTTGCGATGTGGCAGCCGATCACCGTGCTCCTTTACGAGCTCTGGCCGATCATCCGGCGGAAGAGGATCTACGAGAAGATCAGCACGATGGAAATCGAGATCCTGCCCCTGCCCGGGTGAATTTTTTACCGGCAGGAGAGTGTAAAAACATATCAGATCTGGTCGATCTGCAACATGAGCCGCTGCTCAAGCTGCTTATGGCAGGCATCACAGAAGCCCTTCTTTTTCCCGTTGAGTTCGTCGAGCGTGTCCGGACAGAACATGATGCATTCGCGGTTGGTGCAATGGGCAAGCCCCAGCAGGTGGCCGACTTCGTGCGCTCCCTCCGTGACGATCCGGTCGATCAGGGCTTCATCGCACGCATCAAGCCCGTAGTATTCATTTGCAAGCCGGGCCGTTGATACCACCGCTACCCCCGATTGTTCCCGCGCAAGGCCGAAAAGGGCGGAATGGCCACGGTTAAAAAGGTCCTGGCTGACCACGAGAAGGATGGGGTCAGATATACGGTGCTGGTGCTTGTAAGCCGCAAGGTAGTCCAGCTGCACCTGTGCATCAATCTGTTTTCGTGAATTCTCAAACCCCATAATACGCACTGGGTTATCGACAACATCGGCAGGGAGCCCGGTGACTGCCGAGATCATCCGACCGACCGGCAGCTGCAGGCCTTCCGGGGAGAGCTGATCCCAAAAAATATGGAGCCGCATCGCTCAATTCTATTGGATGGACGGCTATAAACATATTGAGCACTGCTGCGGGGCATTTATCGCATCACACTATAAAAACGCCGTCGAGATCGGGGTGGGAAACAACCCCGATGCCGCGCAGTGCGTCAACGAGGCCGGGTGCCGCATCCGGGCCACCGATATCCGCGCGTGCCGGCTTCCCGGATGGCTGTCCTTTGCCCGGGACGATATCTTTTCACCCGACCTGTCCTGCTATGCGGGAGCCGATGTCCTGTACGCCATCCGCCCGGCAGAAGAGATGATCCCCCCTTTAATCGCGCTTGCCCGCACGCTTGACTGTGACCTCGTGGTCTACCATCTTGGTTTTGAATCCTACGGGGACGGCGGAACTATCGTCGACTGTGGGGTGCCGCTCCACTTCTATTACCGGCGCGGTCAGAACCCGTCGAAGAGCGTTGACTGATTATTGGCCACTGGTTTCCTGTCGGGGACCTCTGGTGCCGGAGGAGGATCGGCTGCCCGCTCTTCCGTGGCCGGAGTGTCGGGTTGTTTCTCCGTGGGCCTGGTATCGGTGGGTGGGGCTGGATCATTGCCCCCTCCCGCAGCATCCGTCTTTTTCCTGTCCTTCTTCTTTGGCTCCGGCTCCTTCTCGCGCTCCGCTTTTGCCAGGGATTTTATAATTTCCTGCACCCGGGCCCGATCATTTAAGAAAAAGTTGAGTCCTTCTGCGTCCAGCACCAGTTCTTGGGCAAAGGTCCCGGGATCGAGATCCACAAGAAGTGTGATGATGTCCAGGTACTTCTCGCGCAGGGTGGCCTGCGGGAGCTGCATGGTGGCGGCAAGGCGCGAGAGTACGGAGGCGCGGATCGATTTCTGTTTTTTTGCCGTGGACATCTTCTGCCAGCGTTCAGGGGGCAGGATCCGGGTGTGGAGTCCTTTTCCGCCGGATGCATCGGCAACGCCAAGGAGCATCACCGCGGTCGCGTACCGCCAGAGCGTGTGGTACTGGCGCCGGTAGGTATAGCCGATATACTCGTCGGCACGTGCGAGCGCGTGGTAGGCCATTCCCACGGCATTGGGATCTCCAAGGGTGTGCACGCTCCCCTCCACCCATTGCTCGATATCCTCCGGCGTATCATCGACATCCCGCGCAGTTTTCATCAATTCCTCGTCCGTTGCCTTCCCGAACACGGCAGTAACCAACGAGAAGATCGAGACCCGTTCATCCTTCTGGGAGGTATGCACCTGTTCCCCGGCAAGGGATGTCCGTCCGATAGCCGAAGCATACAGCATGTTTACTGCAGAGCGCAGGTCGCCTTCAGCACTTTCGGCAATCTCGTGGACTGCTGCTTCCGAACATGCGATCTTTTCGTTTGCGCAGATGAACTTGAGACGGGGTGCGATCGAGCGCGCCGGGATTGCCTTGAACTGTACCGGTTCGCAGCGCAGGCGGAGATCCGGGGCAAGACCGTAGAGATCGTTTGCAATCAGGATCATGGGCTGCCGGGCGTTTTTAATGCACTCGATGATTGCCTTTGCCCCGCCCCGATCGGCAGTCCCCTGCAGGTTGTCGGCCTCGTCCATCACAATGAGCTTCCGCGATGATCCGGTCAGGCTTGCCGTGGTGCTTCCTGCGCCGGCGATACGCTCGATGACGGCTGCCGTCCTCTGGTCGCTTGCGTTGAGCTCGATCACATCCCAGTTCATGTCCCGGGCGAGTGCGTAGACGCTGGACGTCTTGCCGATACCGGGCTTGCCGTACACGAGGAGAGGTTTTGACCGTGATGTCCAGGTCCGGGCCCAGTCGGCCATCTGGCGGATCGCGCTCGTGTTGCCGACGATATCCGCGAGGTGTTCCGGCCGGTATTTCTCTGCCCACTCCATACCACAGGAGTCGACCCCGTATCAAATAAATTATCTCTGATGAGCCCACACATAGCGTACAGCAATTTATCCAGTGGTGCATACCCGGGTGACAAGTGTGGTTTCTGACTGTTCCACAACAAAGATCGCGTACGTGGTCAGGGAATATGAAGGCGTAAAGCGGAAACATGCCATCGGCGAGATGGTCAAGGCTCTTCGGATCGATGCACCTCATGTTGTCGCCTCATTTGGCGAGGATGCTGCCGTCATCGAGCATAACGGTGAAGCGCTCCTCCTTGCTGCCGATGGTATCTGGAGCCGGCTCATGGAGGCAGATCCCTACTGGGCCGGCTACTGCTCTGTCCTTGTCAATATCCATGACATTGCTGCCATGGGCGGGAGACCGATCGCGATGGTAGATGTCTTCTCGATGCCCAAGGAGACCCGCATCCACGAGCAGGTGGTCCGGGGGATGCACGATGCGTCCGCGCAGTTCGGTGTGCCGATTGTCGGAGGACACCTTCACCCGGATGCGCCGTACAGCGTGATCGATGTCTCGATCCTCGGGTCTGCCCGGCTTGACTCTATTATCTATTCCAACACCGCTCGGGAGGGTGACCGCATCATCGCCGCCATTGACCTCAGTGGCCGCGTCCACCCGTCCTGTGCGCTCAACTGGGACTCGGTGACCATGAAAACGGCGACACAGGTGCGTGCGCAGATCGCTCTTCTCGAAGAGATCGGGAGGGACCACCTCGTCACCGCGGGAAAAGACATCAGCAACCCCGGCCTCATCGGAACGATTGGAATGCTTTTGGAAGTGAGCGGCAAAGGAGCCGAGCTCGATCTCGGCCGTGTGCCAAAACCCGATCTCGCGGCAAACAATATGACGTTTGAGCAGTGGGTGAAGATGTACCCGGGTATGGGTTTTGTCATGACTGCACGCGAAGAGCACGTAAAGGATCTTGTCAGGCGTTTTGCTGCAGTCGGCATGACCGCCCGGGACATCGGCACCGTGGACTCGACGCGGCAGCTCAGGATCCGGTATGACGGTGACGAGGCGCAGGTCTTTGATTTTATCGAAAACGGGATCACCTGCCTCTCTCCCGGTGAGACTCCATGCAGGCAGCAGTAAAAACGATCGGGATCGGGATCGGTACTGACGCAGAGAGGGTTATTGGGAGTGCATGCCGGGCCAGCGTTCCGTGCGATATTATCTGTTATTCCCGCCCGGGCACTGCGAAGGTACCCGCAGGACATAAGAATGTCAGGATCCTGAAAAGTGAGGCCCCTGAAACAACCCTCATTTCCGATCTGATGACCGGTGCGATTGACGCGGCAGTCCGGGGTACGCTGCCGGCAAAAGCAACACTGCAGGCGCTTAAGATCGCCGCAGGGGTTGACCACCTGGAGCGGATTGCCCTTTTAGAAACCGCAAGCGGGAAAAAATTCCTGTTTGCCCCTGTAGGGATTGATGAAGGGTGGACGGTGGCCGATAAACTGGCCCTGATCTGGAAAGGCCGGCTGGTTGCTAAGAGGTTCGGTCTTCCGGGTAAAGTGGGCGTTCTTTCCGGTGGCCGGCTCGGGGATGTCGGCCGCCATGCCCGGGTGGACCGGAGCATGGCTGATGCGGAACTCGTCGCACGGCTCGGGGATGCCGTGCACTGCGAGATCCTTATTGAGGATGCGGTCGAATCCTGTGGCCTGATCATCGCACCAGATGGGATATCCGGTAACCTGGTCTTCCGCACGCTCACCTTACTTGGGGCCGGGTATGCCCATGGGGCGCCGGTCGTAAATATCGATAAAATTTTCGTGGATACCTCGCGCGCCTCACCGGATTACGCGAATGCGCTATTGCTCGCAGCATCATTGCTGGAATAAATTTTAATCGCTTAAAGCGTCTCTTTTTTTAAAACAAAACATTTTATGGCAATAAAAAATATTCTGCGAAATCCCGTGGCGCGTTTTGCCCGAACGGTTCGGCAAGCCTTCCGATATCGTTTTACTAATCAAAATGGGGAATTTCCCCCAAAAGTTTTTATATATACCAATAGACTTTCTTTTTGAGGTAAGAAAAATGGCAGATTTACCAATTGCTGCAGTTGTACGCATTGCAAAGAAGAACGGAGCCGAAAGAGTGGGCAGCGATGCTGCAGAGGCTCTCGTGGTAAAAGCTGAGAAATACATTGCCCAGCTCACCAAGGAAGCAAACAAGCTCGCAGAACACGCGGGAAGAAAGACGATCAAGAAGGAAGACGTTGATCTCGCATCCAAGTCCAACTGATCAACTCTTTTTTTCTTCTCAACTCCGCAAAAGTCCGCGGGAACATTTTTGTCACGGTCTGCCGTTGTGTGTGGCGTTTTGAAAGCGCGAAGTACAATTGTATCGTATCTCCCCATCACCATCCATGGTCAGCCTAATTTCTCCGTTTTTGTCTCCACCCATCTAGGGATCACGTAACTGATCCGGGTCTGCCGTGCAGTTTCCGGCACAAGTAAACACCTGTATCCGGCAGGCAAGCCTTTTTACCCTGCATGGATCAATTTCACTCCGGAACACCTGTATGCCCATGGTATGCCCGCACTGCGGTAAGGTATCATGCGAGGAGTCCCCCCGGTTCTGCAGCGGATGCGGCGCCCGTATGGACGGAAAGATGCCTCCGGGGTACCCCGGCTATACCGGCTATGCTGCCCCGGTGCGGGGAGAGCAAAAGAACCCGTGGATCGCCGGTGCCTGCTCAACGCTCCTTCCCGGCCTTGGCCAAGTCTACAACGGTGAGACCGCGAAAGGGTTTGCCCTCTTCATCATGACCTGTGTGGGACTGGTCATCCTCCTCATTCCCGGCCTTATTGTCTGGCTCTATGCGATGTACAACGCGTACAAAACGGCAGGAAAGATGAACACGGGCGAGATCCCGTTCCGTGAGATGCGGATGCTCCACGTGATCCTGTTTGTCGTGTTTGCCATTGCGGTTGTCGTGATCGGAGTTATCATCCTTTACATGATGGTGATCCAACCGCTTATGTCCCAGTTTGGATCGCTTGATATGGGCAATGTAGGTAATTTGGGTAACACCAACGATATCAACCGGTTGATTAACAACGCTGGCGTTTTTTGAAAATCGGGCTCAGTAGAAATTCTAAATGGGATTTGTAAGAACGCTCTTGGGGGCCACGGCAATCCTTGCCTTCGCCCCCGCCCCCCTCGGGAGCAGGGCTGGCGTAAGGGGGGCGCATAATTTTTAAGATGGGTTTTCTACGGAGCAAAAAATTGGGTATAAAAGGCTATGTGATATCCCGACCGGTAACAAACGACCGGCTCCCTTCCCCTTTGTGAGCATGCTCGTCCAGCCGGCGTTTTATCTCGTCATACACTTTCTCTTTGTCCTTTGGCCCGGTAAAGAGGACCCGTGAACCGTCAGTGTCATCCTTGAGGTACACTGCCTCATCATAGACAATAAGCATGATCTGGTTCTCTTCTCCAAAGAGGTGCTCCTCGTACTCCCCTTTCATGTAACGTTCGCGCTGCTCCTTTGTCGGTGCCGCGTATTTCGTATCGTACCGGAAAATTCCCATATACCTTTACCCTGTAGTCTCGTTCCTTAAAAAGAAGGAATAATTTTATCCATTATCTTCGCTGTCTTCATGCCGGTTTATGGGAGGACCGGCCGTTCAGAACGTACCCTTCGTGCTCGGGATACCTTTTGCCTTCTCATTTATTGCCAGTGCTTCTCCAAGCGCAATACCGAACGCCTTAAATGTTGCCTCGCACTGGTGGTGATCGTTCCGGCCGCTAAACCTGATGTGGGCTGTGATACCCGCATGGATGCAGAGAGTATAGAAGAAGTGCTCGAAGAGATCAGGAGGGATGTTCCCGAGCGTCCGGGAACCGAAGGTGCCGGAATAGACCAGGTACCCCCGCCCCCCACAGTCGAGTGCTACCTGTGCGAGGGATTCATCCATCGGGATAATCGCGTGCGCGAACCGCCGGATCCCCCGGCCATCCCCGATCGCCTGTTTCACCGCATCGCCCAGGACAATGCCAATATCCTCGATCGTGTGGTGGCAGTCGACACTGAGATCGCCCGTCGCCGAACAGGTAAGATCGAATCCCCCGTGTTTTGCCATGCCGGTGAGCATGTGGTCGAAGAACGGGATGCCGGTCTCCACCGAGACTTTCCCACTTCCGTCCGGGTTGAGCGTGAGTGCGATCTTCGTCTCTTTTGTTTCCCGTGCGAGCGTTACCTTTCTCATCGAGATTCCTCTAGTGCCTCTGAAAGGTTAATCTTTCCGCTGTAGAGCGCCGACCCGAGCACCGCACCGTACGCCCCGGCCTCCCTCAGGAGCGCGACATCCGCACGGCCAGAGACGCCGCCGGCAACGACCACCGGCACGTGGACACGGGCGAGGAGATCCCTGACCGGCCCGATTGCAACGCCCTTCTGGAGCCCCTCAACATCCACGTTTGTGTAGAGCAGGGAACCCGCGCCAAGCTGTTCGAATGTCTCTGCCCATGAGAGATAGTCCCCGGCGGTCTCCTGCCAACCGTGGATCGCGACCTTTCCACCCCGTGCATCCACTCCCGCCATCACGTGGTCGCTGCCAAATTCTGCAGCTAACGTGCGAATGCTTTCCGGCTGCTGGATTGCAAGGGTTGACAGGATAATCCGCGAAACTCCGGTTCCGAGCCACCGGCGCCCGTCTTCAACAGAGCGGATCCCGCCACCGAGCTCAATCTCGATGCTGCTCTCTTTCACGAGCGCCCGGATCAGATCTGCATTCTTTGCTGAATCCCCGAAGGCACCATCAAGGTTGACCACGTGCAGTGCATCAGCACCGGCATCAATCCAGCGGCGGGCGCAGGAAAGCGGATCGCCATATGCGGTTGCGCTCTCCCTTTTTCCCTGCACGAGCTGGACGCATCTTCCCCCGAGTATATCCACGGCAGGAAAGATTCTCATAATTGTCAGCGGATCATCCGCTCGATGGACATAACGAGGATGTCGCGTGCGCCCGCCCGTTTAAGTGCATTGATCAGCGCGTACACCCGTTCCTCATTTACTACCGCGTGGACTGCGACCAGGTCCTCGGTTGATGCTACATCCATAACAGTCGGGCCGGAGAGCCCGGGAAGCACGCTTTTTACTCTCTCAAGTGATGCCCGTTTCACGTTCATCATCAGGTAGCACTGCCCGCGTGCCCGTATGACGCTTTCGAGGGCGAGGTGGATCTCATCGATCTTTTCCCGCTTTGTCTCCAGCGATGAATGGTTTGCGATGAGGTGGGTGGTGGTCACAAGCACCTCATCGAGTACGCGGAGCCTGTTGGTTTTGAGGGTGTTGCCCGAACTGGAGAGGTCGACAATAGCATCGGCTATTCCGAGGTGGGGCGTTGCTTCGCAGGCCCCTCCGACAAGGACAATCGTGACCGGTATATGGTGTTTTGCAAAATACTGCTTTGTGATCACCGGGAATTCGGTTGCGATCTTTGCCCCTTTGAGGTCATGGACTGATGAGATGTCCGCATCATCGCGGACGGCGAGCACGAGTTTTGCCTTCCCGATCTGGAGATCGAGGATTTCCTCGACATCGGATTCGCGCTCGACCACCATGTCATGGCCGGTGATCCCAAGGTCCGCTGCCCCGGTTGCCACATATTCAGGGATATCGATGGGCCGGGCAAACAGGATCTCCACGTGGGGGTCAAGCGTGCGGGCTATCAGCCGGCGCTCGGCGCCTTCCGTCAGGTGGAGCCCGCTTTTTTCCATCAGTTCCATAATCGGCGCTGCGATCCTCCCCTTATTAGGGATTGCAAGCCGGATCATGCCGGAAAAAGGAGTGGATCCACCCGGTGCCGGGGCAGAAATCTTTGTATCGCCCTGCTTCTTTTTAGAAGGTCTTGAGCTCGCCACGGATTACCTTCTCCGTGATACTGGTCACGTTTGCGAGGTTATCGTCAACGATTGCCAGGATCTCGCTGTTGATCTCCGGCAGGGTGACGCCTTTCCTGGGCAGCACCTGGACGCTTGCCACGAGAGGCTGGTCGATCGGCTTACCAATCTGGGAGAGCAGGCGGACGTACATTTCCTCGATGCCGTCGACCTTCCTGATTGATTCCTGTGCGATCTGGGTCGAGAGGAGGTTGTAGATCTTGCCGATATGGTTGATCGGGTTTTTGCCGCTGGTTGCTTCCATGCTCATCGGGCGGTTGGGGGTGATAAGCCCATTGCACCGGTTGCCACGCCCTACCGATCCATCGTCGCCCATCTCTGCTGATGTGCCGGTCACGGTCAGGAACACGCTCTTGCTCTTGATATCGTCCGCGGTGTTGACGTTCACGACGACCTTGCGTTTCGTACTCTTCTTTGCGACCTTGCCGATCTCCTCGGTCAGGAGGCCCATGTAATCCTGGTATTCCTTAATGTCCGCACAGTACTTGTCGACAATGGCGCAGGCAATGGTCAGGGTGATCGTGTTCCCGTCCCGCAGGCCCATGATCTTGATGTCCTGTCCGATGGCCGGGTACTTCTTGCGGAGTTTTGTGTCGATATAATCGGATGAATTCCGGATGATGGTCTCTACTTCGGAGAACGGGGCATGCCCGACACCGAACGAGGTATCGTTGGAACGCGGGACTTTACCCTGCCGGGGCTTGAAGACGTCCCTCAGGTCGGTCGAGCCGGTCCCGAGGCGGCTGTCGATGATCACGTCCCGGGTCTGGTTGAGCTCGGGAAGGATCTTGCGGAGGTAGGCATGTGCTGCTTCGACCGCGACCGTATCGGTGGCGATGGTGACGCCACCAAATTGCTTGGTGGCACGGCCATCGATCAACACGTACATCGGGCGGATCATCTTCCCGCCGCCAAACTTCGGGCACGATTCTCCTGCCACGACCTCGCCCTGGTCGGTATTATGGTGCAGGACTGCCCCGAACTCCTGGAGATACTCCCGGCAGAGTGCCTGTGAGATCGACTCAGCAATTCCGTCTGCAATGCTGTCGGGGTGACCGAGGCATTTGCGTTCAACGAGTTCTATTCGTTGTTTTTCGAGGGGGATCTGATTCAATGCTTCAATCTGGATATTTCTTTTCATTAAACTTCCTCGGTTTCTCACGTAATCGTACTAATACAAGAGACTGGATTTCATATAACCATTTCTTCTGAGTACAGATGCTCATATCCGGCGTTTTCTTGGCCGGATTAAAAAACAGACATAAAATAAATGGAGCAGTTTTTTTTCAGCGCCGGAGGAATTTCTGGAGGATGGTCATGTCGCTTCCCTTTGGGGTCTTTTTGACCGGCGGACGCCGCGCCTGTTCCTCCTCCTCGTCATCATCATGGATTTCCTCGATCTTTGGGATCCTTCGCTGGGCTGGAGGCGGTGTGGTTACTGCTGCCGGGCGGGGGATGGTCTTTGACGCCCGCGCCGCCGGGTCGGTCCGCGAGCGCCCAAGCCGGGTCCCGCACCCCGGGCAGAAGTTGGCCTCGCCCGGCAGTTTCTTCCCGCAGTTATGGCAGAATTGCGGGCTGTCTGCCGGCTCTTCCGGTACCACGGTCCTGCGTACCACCGGATTTTCCTCGGCTGCTGCCTCCCGTGACACATCAGGCAGGGGGCGGCGGACGGGCTCTGAGAGACCGCTCTTTACCGGATGAACCTGGGTCTGCCGCACCGGCTGCACGGGATTATTCATCGCCGTTCGCATCGCTGCCTGTACTTCCGGTTTCCTGACCGGCTGGGTGTCGCCCCTCACTGGTGTCGGGATGCCGCGGGCGACGGGTACCCTGCGCTGTTGCGGCAGCTCCTCCACAGTCCTGACCTGCACCCTTCTCTGGGGCTGGACCGGTGGCAAGGGTTCCGGCTCCAGTTCAGGTTCCGGTTCGCGGACAAGGGGAATAAGCCGTTTTACCGGGGGTTGGCGTTCGTGCTCCTTGAGAGGTTTCCTCGCCGGTTGCATCTCCACTGGGCGAACTGCAGGTTTTGCCGATGGCCGGGGCGGCGGGAGGTCTTCCTCCGGCTCTTCTTCGGGTACCTCTTCTGCCTCCGGCTCAGGTGCTTTCTGCGGAGAAGCCTGCCGCTTGGGCTTCTTTGTCTCGGGCTCCCGGCCAAGCAGGGCTATCCAGTCGTCGATCTCCCCGGTCCGGTCCGTACCATTCTGGGCAAAGACCAGTTTCATGGTCTTGACCTCATCATCGGCGGATTTCACCGAGAGCACGAGCACCGGATCGGCATTTTCCGAGTACTCCACGATGCTATCGGCAATCGTATCGCGCGGGATGTCCTTTGCGGTGACCTTGAGTTTCTTCTCCTGGGTGTCGATCAGGAAGATGCGCTTGTTCGTGAGGTAAGCGTGGAAGAAGAATTTTTTTACCGAGATGTTGAGGGACCCGATCTGTACCTGTTCGCCCGGCTGGAGGATGGCAGAGAGACCTCCTTCTTCCTCTTCTTCCCCCCCTGCCTCTGGTTCCTCGGCCGGGGGAGCGGCAGGTTTTTTCTGGGCCGTGCGGGGCGGGGGACTTCGCTGCGGGCCCTGCGCTCCTTTTATACCTGAGGCTCCCTGCGACTGCGACGAAATTTCTCCCCCGCAGTATCCGCAAACCTCGACGTTATCCCGGATATTCATCCCGCAGTGCGGACACTTTTTCATCCGATATCTCCCTGTCCCCTGACCTGATTGGATAAGTATAATGTTTGCATAGGATATGAAAAATTCTCTGATCTACTCAGATCCCGCCATATCGCCGGAAGTGGCAGAAACCTTAAGGTAACGGTCCTTTAGGTCAGCCACCGCGGGCTCTATGGCGCGGTCGTCATCGAGCTCGTGGATCCAGAAGACGTGCTCCTCCCGGAATGCAGTGACAAGACTGTTGATCCGGCAGGAGGTCTCGTCCCCATCGAGATAGCAGAGATCGGCGGTAATGCTCCCGAAGGTGCGATCGATGAGATCTGCAAAGCAGGTATGGCAGGCAGCGATATGGCAGAGTTTTCCCTTCAGGAAAACGATGAGGATACCCTTCTTTTGCGCCTGCTCTGTGTCTTCCATCGCAAATGAACCGAACTCCCCGGCACCGTAACGGTTCAGGAGCAGCCGGTACCGGGGATCGTTTTTTTTCCTGAGTTCTTCAGTGACCGGTCCGAGACGGAGCGAGAGATAATGCGCATATTCCCGAACAAATATTGGTTTTACTCCGGCATATGCAGGATTTTCGAGTGCATGCTGCAGCGTGCGTTCTGCATGACAGAAGAGATCGTGCCGGGTTCCACGCAAAAACCGGAGGCTGGCAGGCCGGAAGTAGAGGGTTTTTGTCGTCCCGGTGACGATGAGGGATCCGTCCCTGAGGGTGGAAAAGGGTACCGGGACGCCTTCGATCGGCAGTACCGGTTTTTCCGGCTGGCGGACCGGCTGTGTACGGGGTGGAGCTTCGGGTTTTTTTGGCGCCATGCGGTAACGTGATGTGGCGATCCGGGAAGGAGCCTGCCGTGCAGGCGTTTCTTCCCGGATCAGTGCTGACCATTCATCGGACGTCCGGCAGGAGCTGAGGTACTGTCGCCAGCGCGGGTCAGAGATCCGGGCGATCGAGACCAGCCGGAACCGGTCTTTCTCCGGGATGAACTTTGCGCCGCAGTGCGAACAGTCAAGGTAGTAATCAGTTGGCGGGATGCCAAACAGCCTTTTCCCGGTTACCCGGCTGAGAATGCCGGTCCTGCAGACCGGACATCGAGCAAGCCATGCGTCGTCCCCTCCGGTATATTGCCCGCCTCCCGTGAGAAATTCCCCTGATCCGATGTGCCAGGACCATGTGGAAAGGAGCCGGACCCCCTGGAACTGCATATGGGTTGCCGCGTCGAGCACTTCGGCCGATTCAGCCAGGCCGGCATTTATCAGGATTTCAGCGATGACCGGTGCGGCTGCACCCTGATAGCTTCCGATACGTTCACTGAGGCATTCGGCGAGGCCAGGACGGGTCTCTGTTTCCCGGGTGATGGTTTTTAAGGGCAGGGTTCGTGTGACCTCGGCATTCAGGCATTCGAGGGTGATCCCGATGAGGTCTTCGGTGATCTCTACACCGTTTCTGGTAAAGGGGATTCGGCCGGCGCGGCGGCATATGGTTTCGCAGGCAAGCGCGCGGAGTGGTTGGGGGATAGTAAGGTACTGAGGGGCTGTCATGGGGTTATCACGCTGCTGCTATCCGTTGGCAGGGCAGGCGGATAAACACTTGCAGGTACAGGGGGAACCGACCGGCCCCGCGAGCGAGGACGGTCTGAATACTGCACGACACTCAATCCTGATTTTTTCCCACACCAACCGGCGCAGCTCGAATCACCCGCCGCACCGGCGCCAGAGGATTCCCATGACTATCAGGTCAGGTGTTGGCATACCAAATCTTTTACCTGGTGTTCTGTGCCTTCACGTGTCCTGACGTCTCGTATTGCATCTATCTCGTCGATAAGGATTTGCCCGGCAGGTTTAATGCCGATATTTTCAAAAAATGCTGATATGACCCGGGTCACACAGGTGAAATTGCCACCGCCCCTGCGGCCGGCGACCGCGAAGAGCAGCCCCGATTGTCCCAGACGCCCCCTGGAGAGCGCCCGCTCTGCATGGTAGGCCTGGGTACGATCGATGAGCAACTTGAGTCCACCGGGGACAGTATTGGTGTAGACCGGGGAACAGATCACAAGAAGCGATGCGCCGCGGATAGCGTCGATAATACCTGCCATGTCATCCTCGAAGACGCAGGTGCCGGTATTGTAGCACTGGTAGCATCCGATACAGCAGTGGATGTCAAGGTCGTGGGGGTAGATTACCCGGGCAGTCCTCCCGGCAGTATGCGCTGCTTCCCCGGCCCATGCGGCAAGGATGCCGCAGTTACCATCCGGGCGAGGGCTTCCCTGGATGATGACAACATCAGCGGTTTCCTGTATCCCCTTATGCTCCGGTGGTGCTCCATTATGGGCAGCAAGAAAACCCTCCGGGTTGGTGCGAAGCTCGTGTTCCCATTCGTCCGCTTTCCTGAGCGCAACGGTTTCAGCGGTAAGAGGCACGAGCATAGAGTACTCGTACGTATTGGTCCGGAACACGCCAAGGATCCGGCCCCCGGATGTAACTGCAAGCTCGAACCTCACCATCCCGGGGTAGAGATCGGAGAAGTCTTCACGGTGGAGGGTAAGTATGAAATCGCCGTTGCCGATCTCAACGCTGCGCTGGAGTTTCCGTGCAGGTTCCATCACGATACTATCCTGTCTGCAGCACATAAAGGATGCCTCACCGCTGAAAAACTGACACAGGAAAGCTACCCGGGAGGACTTTTAAAAAGATTACCCGATCATGGATACATCAGCACTCATTTCCAGGAAAAAGCGTTTACCAGAAATAGTTCCCTTCGTGCCGAGGTTTCTGGAACTGGAAAGATTTGTGCAGTGAAAAAGGATAGAATTCACGGGGGGCTAGTATCGATAGAATAAAAAGGAGGGTTACCGTTTTTTCTTCCTGACCTGCATCACGGCGTAGATAACACCAATGATGACGGCGACGATGAGGGAGATATAGACCGGGTTAGAGACGATGCCTTGGATTCCGGT
>Ga0326728_10001103_pt1 | contig 97843 bp, 99 predicted proteins | sample MB3enrmetagenome_FD_207602 | JGI IMG/M metagenome (GOLD analysis project Ga0326728, IMG submission 207602) | Lab enriched peat soil microbial communities from McLean, Ithaca, NY, United States - MB31MN | ecosystem: Environmental > Terrestrial > Soil > Wetlands > Peat | place: USA: New York...
ACTACATTTCGGGCAGAACTGCATGCTAGATTACAACCGAATTGCGGGCGTGGGGTCATATACGCATTTAATCCTTCCTTTCTCTCTTCGTTGAGACTTCGTCAAAGAACCATACCCACCTCTGGGGAAACGTAGTAGCCATCCCATGTCGAACCAGGAAATGAGGCACGTTTGCTCTTCTTCTGACCTTCCATCTTCAATTGCCACAGAGTATGAGCACGAAATCAGTTTTTATTGCGGTCTTACCTATTGCGCAGGCAGTATACTGGAGATCTTACCTGCGTGGATGATGGGACGACCGTCAAGCTCGTGCCGATTACCGCTGCGAGTATTATCTTTTGTATAACTAGAAAATTGGGACGGTGGAAAACGAAATGGGTTATCAGAATAGAAGTTACGGTGCCCCGAGGCAAATGACGCAAGTCAAATGCTCCGACTGCGGCGCAGATACGCAAGTACCGTTTGTGCCAACGGCGGGTAAACCGGTCTACTGTAGAGACTGCTACCAGAAGCACCGAAGATACTAGGCGAACATCCTAGTACCGGTGATGACGGGAAATCCCAGTTTTTTATGAAACGTTTTCGTGTACGTGGGTCTTATGGTGCAGGCAGAGGAAACTAAACTTTGGGACAATTCTTCTTGTGTAAAGGGAAGATTTCTGAACTGTTCGTTTCGAAACCACACTTATCACACACAAATCGTTGACCTTCCTTCTCGAACCTAGACATCATAGCTAAACAACGCCATCAGTAATGCAAACATACACTAATACCTTATCGATTCTCCTATCCTCACCTCAATTAAGCCCCGGCCCAGACTGGAGGCGAGTTAATGCAGCCAATAGTTATTCACGTTTCTGACAGATTCCATAAATTGCTATTTCAACAAGAGGGTGTAGAACCTTTGCTCATAGCCGACCGGCGCGGGGTTACTTGAGATCATGCATTAGAGTGGCTTTGATGACACATGTCTGAGTCACCAGCCCAAGCAGTTTCGACTTCTCGTCCACTACAGGAATTCTCTGAATTCCAGTCTTAATCATCTTCTCGACTATCCAACGCAGCGGGGTTGTCTCCTTGGCTTTGATCAGAGTTCGAGTCATTAGATCTGAGACCAGAAGGTCAGAGACACCTTCCCCTGCTAGGTCTATGTCTCTTTGCGTGATGATCCCCATCACGACTTCGTTGTTGTCTACAACCGGGAGTGCGCCGATGTTGTGACGGAGCATTATCAGGCGCGCGTATGCAACTTTTCTATCACCCGTGATTGTATGAACATCCTTGATCATAACGTCACGCGCAAGAATATCCGGCATCTCTAACCTCTACCTCCCAAACTGAAACATGCCTTCCAGAATATGAAGTTGGTAGACATGTAAGACTTAGCTTTGATGTGATCACACCGTCGTCATTCAACGTTCTTAATGGTAAGGAAATGACGGCCGTAATTTACGGTGTAGTTGCCTCTCGAAGTCCACGTGCATCTCCGGGAGGTCACTAATTCGATTTTCTCTGTCAAGAGCCAATTGAATCGCGGTTCGTATTCAGGCGCTCATACCGAAACTCTTGAGTTAGGAGTAAAATCACGGGCATCTCAACGGAGAAGAGAAGAGAGAAGAAACAGCTCTCGCTTCATACTGCCCAGATCACGGAAAGTTTCAAGTTACGCCAAGCATTTCACGAAGTCATCGAACTCGTCGGAAATTGGATGTGGAGAGGAAAAGACGACTCAGATCCGGGGAACGCTGAACGTCGAGGCATATGAACTCTGACCGAGTTTGTATGATGAGCACTCAGCCCTGGCCTGTGTCGAAAGCAGTTGACACCTATGGTGAAGCAGGTTAAAATGGGGAGTCGAGTTGTCACCTTGTAGGATAGGCGGTGTTGGTTGGGAAAGAGGAAGGTCCTTTCAGAGGGAGACATTAATCAACTCGTTCTTCCAGGCACGGGCCAGTTGCTTGGGATTGTAACTCAAATGTTCGGGTACGATCGGATAATGGTGAAGTGTTCAGACGGAGCCGACCGAGTCTGCCGCATACGAGGCAAGATGAAGAGGCGGGTCTGGATCAAGAACGGCGATGTAGTCTTGGTTGCGCCATGGGATTTCCAAACCAGTCGCGCGGACGTGCTCTGGCGTTACACACAGAACCAAGCGCAAGTACTTCAAAGCAAGGGCATCCTCACCATGTAACCCCATAGCGAAATTCTCCTAGTCAGCAGTGTCGTCGCTAGGTTGGTTTTGTCACCTTGATCTCGATCGTTGACACGTTTCGTACTTGTCCTTCCTCGCCCAGCTGCTCGGTTCCGATGATGATGTCCTTTACCTGAAGCTTGCCTTCGAAGAATCGTCTTCTGCACACTTCGACGACGTCAACGGCTGCCGATATGGCTCGCCCTCTCGCTTTGATTGAAAGCTCATTGGTGCCGCTGCCGAATTGCATCATGATCGCTGTAACATACGCCATGATAGGCTTCTGTCCAATGAAGATGGTGTTGGAGGGGGGTCGGCTCTGCCGGGGAGGCGGGGTTGGCTCAATTTTCCGTTGTTCTGTCATGTTCTGTTCACCACTTTCTATTTCAGTTACACATTGGATAGGACGAAGAATCCGAATCCACTGCGCATGCCCACGAAAGGGGCTGCCCTCTACTTAAACGCCCTTTGCTGGGTCACATTTTCGTCCCAGAATCCTTGACCTTGCTGCGAGCGGGCTGCGAGTTCCTTGTCGAAAACGAGCTAGTACATTATCTCGGTGTGTCTGGAGATATTTCCGATATTTCGAGCACAAACATAGGGCTGTGACAAAACTGAAACGGAAGAGACGCTTATTTGATGAGCGGCTGGCAATTATGACTATGACGTGAATAACGGGTAACGGGTGGAACAACAGATGAGCAAACTTATTACACGAAATGAATCATGCTCTCCTGATAGCATTTGACTAAGATGAAGACTAAACGTCCTCGAAAATGTCTGGAGTGCGGAATGACATTCAAACCAATTACTGACGGCGTATGGGAAAACGTGAAACGTCTACATCGACCGTCACTGAACCATAAGCGGAGAATAGCTGCAAAGTCACGAAAGTCACGAACCTAATTGGCACGACGTCACCGCCTAGCAAAACCAAGTAGTAGATTAAACTCCGCTAGCCCACTAATGGGAATTGAACATTCTTCTCTGCTCCCATCCCCGGTTCGATTACGATTCCACATTTGAGACGGACGGTTGAGAGATTGGAGAAATGCCGCAAAATGACAGGACTCACTTACGGAAGAAGTTAATCGGTCTTGGAATCCCCAGAAACCGGTCGCAATCCGGACAGATGTAATGTTCCGAATAAGCGTCACTAGAATAGAAAATCATTTTTCCACCGCAGCCTGGACACCCAGGAATAACTCTCTCCATTCTTACGCGCCCACCAACTACTTGCGGTTCCCCAGAGATGGACCTTTTGTTTGACTATCTCGTTTGCATGGCCTACGATCAACGTAACAGAATCAGCACTCTCACCTATGTAACGTATCGCAGAAACCGACATCAACTTGGAGATTTGGGGTCTTTCACTTCTCTACGGTTAGGACGCAATCGCCTCTCTTGAGAGCGTCTCTGGGAACGTAGAGGCTGATAACCATCGCACTCTTGTCGGGAACATAGACCTCCTCAATGAACTCTCGAACACCTACCTCCCTGGTTTTCTTTGCTATAACGAGCTTCACGCCCAGCCTATCCGCGAGGAGGGCGGCTAATGGGATTCCGTCCACGGCGGGTGAAAGTACTTTCGTAACCCGTGCCCCTGCGAATCTGTTCACTGCATGCTGAACCGCACGTTCGAGGAGAAGCGGATCGAAAATCGAATTCAATGCTTGGTATAGTTTGATTGATGATTCTTGTGGCGGTTTGATGTTGGGGGTCGCTTTATTACTCATGGCGTCGTATTAGGTTAGAGTAGAAATATCTTAACTGCGCTTAGGAACTTAACAGGGATACGTGGTCTCGACAGGGACTTCATCTACCTGCTTCAGATCGCAAAGAAACATAATCTAGAGCCCAGTCTTCTTCGTGCCTCGATTCTGGTTGCACGAAACCGCGGTAACTCTCGGTGTGGAAAGGTTTCTATTCAAACGCGTCGACACGGTGCAGCTTCTTCAACGTACATGTTCTCAGCTGAGGGTGAGTGGTGGGCGCAAGCGGACATCCCTAATGATTCGGTTGAAATGTTGAGGAATCCGCCGGAACGATTTTCACGCTACATTGATGTCATTCAAGAACGCGAAGCAAACAAACTTGATGCGAAGGGTGAGAGGAGCATTAGAGATCTGAGGCTTGGGTTGAAGAGCGTATCTTTCAAGGCGGTTGTGGTCAAGAAATCAGGAGTGAGAGCTGTGACCTCAAGGGACGGCGCTCCCCTCTTGGTCTGCTCCGTTACGCTCTCCGACGGTACCGGAGAAATCCCCCTCTCTATATGGAACAATCAGATAGGAACAATCTCCAAGGGCGACCGAGTCGAGGTTCACGATGCCATAGTCAGAAGTTTCAGAGGCCAAATCCAACTCTCACTTAAGAAGACAGGCAGACTCACCGTCCTCGAAACGACGAAGAAAACTCCAATCACAGGAACCCTCTCCCACCTTATTGCCACCTAGTTTTCATGCGGAACTTCGCTCCTCACATGGTTAAGTCTTTCAAGATCTAAAAAATACATGAAGACGTTCTTTCGCATTTTCCTCTTGGTTGAGTGTGTGCAAATACCATTTCAGTATATGCACTCGTTCAAGACGTGGTCTATCATGAGTTTGGATATAATCAAACTGGTTCGTGGGGGCATATGAGGTTGTCTACGTCAGCTAGGTAGTATTTGCCACACTTTGGGCATCTAACTTGCCGTATTGCCTCCGTACTTATCACGTAACACTTTGAAGCCTACACGGTTTTTGGTCCTTGAACACTACCCTAGTCGTCGTTGGATATCCAATTAGCATCAGTCATCGGTTCTTGGTTGATTACACTGTTGTGGACATTATTCTTCCCGAACCCGTTTCAGCAATCTTTCCGAGGAGGTCAGGGAGGAGTTGGTAGCCACATTTCCCACATTTCCACGCGTTATCGTCAGGATACTCATGTTGACAATGTGTCTTCTTATTCGATTTTTTCATCACAATGCTTGCCATGGCTCTAATCGAACTCAAATCGTCAACGCATCTGATAAAGATAATATTTGATACATGATATGTGATCGTGCTCCGTTGATCGAAACACCTAATCAGATGACGAATCTTGTCGATAGCGCCCTAACACTTTATGGATTGAGTCAAGATCCGTTGGTTTCTTGCCGGTTGCAGATGTAGTGCTAGACTTATTACACGAAATGAATCATACTCTCCTGATACCATTTGACTAGGATGAAGACTCGAAAATGTCTGGAGTGCGGAATGACATTCAAACCTATGACTGACGGCCAATGGGAAAACGTGAAACGTCTACATCGACCGTCACTGAAACATAAGCGGAGAAAAGCTGCAAAGTCGCGAACTTAATTGGCACGATGTTACGTTCGCTCCTGCAGCAGCAGAAAATCAAACTTCCAAACGAAAAACGGTTGATTATTCCGTTTATCGGTCATTTACCGCTGATTCGTAGGTTATGAGAGTCTTCTCTTCAAGTGTTTCTTGCAGTTTTGCGATGGATCTGTGAACCTCCGCCTCTTTCTTGGCGCCCGTACAAACGAGCTTTCCGGTTGAGAAGATCAGTATGACTGTTTTGGGGTCTTCCATTCTGTAGATAAGGCCAGGGAACTGTTCGGGTTCATACATGGTGCGTTTCAGTGAGTAGCTCACCTTTTCCAAATCAATATGACCGCCTAAACCTACCGACGCTACCATATTCTGAATCTGAATCTCAGGCTTACCCAGAATGACGATCCCGTTACGGTTGAGCTCGTCCACAACCTTCATGACGGCCTTGCGAGCCTGCTGCTCTGACTTCGCCCCCGTACAGACCATTTTACCCGAGCTGAAGATCAAAGTGGTGGACTTCGGTTTCTTCAAGCGATACACTAAGCCAGGAAATTGCTCAGGCCGATATTCTACGCCAGGGAATACGCGGACAATAGAGTTCAGGTCAATATTCTGATGGAGAGCACCTGTCGCGACCACGTTCTCTATGTTGATGAACGTTCTCCTCCCGACACGAGATGCCACCCCAAAAACCCTTGATAAACGCCTGAAGCCTCACCACATATAAGCCCTCTTTGAAAACACCAACTCGGTTCTGTTGCGAGAATGGGACGTCTAGGGTGAGTGTCGCATCATCGCGGCACTCCTTATGTGCCTCTTTCTAACTCGTCCAGAAAATCGTCGATCTGAGCCTTCGCCACGCAGGAGACCCTGTCGGCTCCACCGTAATAAGTCAAAAGATCACCATCGCGAATAACCGCTCCTTCTGGGAAGACAACGTTTGGGACAAGACCGCGTTTTTCAAACTCCATTTCAGGTTCAAGTATGGGCTTCCTAGTCCGTGCTAGAATCTTGGCGGGTTCGTCCAAATCAAGCAGAAGTGCCCCTACACGGTAGATTCGCTGCGCATTCACACCATGGTAAATCACGAGCCATCCGCGATCCGTTTTGATGGGTGGCGGGCCGACACCAACCTTCCACTCTTCCCAACTGTATTTGGGTCCAATAATTTCAAAATCATCAAAGTGGGCTACATACTCGCGCCAGAACTCTTGGGAATCGATGACTGTATCAAGATTGTCGAAGTAAGCAATCTGAACTTTCGAATCAAGTCGGTGCAGCATTGCAACCTTTCCATTCACTCTCCCGGGGAAGAGGACGCAGTCCTTGTCATCTCGGTCCGGCCCAACTAGTCCATGCTTCTCAAAATGCATAAAGTCTTTCGTTGACGCCAACGCAATGCGCGGCCCTCGACGCGAAAAGGCGGCGTACGTAACATAGTACGCCCCATCTAGGAGAGTCAGACGTGGGTCCTCGCATCCGAACTCCTCCCAATCCGCAGAGCCTTCAAGAACCGGGTGAGCAGAACGAAACGATATGTCTGTTCCGTTCTGTGACTGCGCATAACCCAAACGCGAGAGCCTGTTAGCGTCCATGGCTCGGTAGAGTAGATGAATCATGTTCCCTGTAGCGACTGCCGCTGGGTTGAATGTCCCATCATCTTCCCAATCCACACCGGCCCTCGGTCTAATGATAGGATTCGCCTCAATCCTCGTAAGCTTCAGTAAGCTCCGTCACCAATCATTGCCTCCCTGAAATACCAGCTAATTGACATTTGATTCTAGACCTACCCCGGAATCTGCTGACCTGACTGTTCAGAACTGTTTGGCGCCGGCAGCAGAAACGCGCATTTCTTTGAATTATGGTTAGTTTGAGAGTGGTGGTGGGTCTATGAGATGAATCATAAGTGGCTTCTGGATATGGGTTACTTGTTCCGTTTGAGCCTTGCTACGGTTGTTGCGGCGAATTACATATCCGAGGAGTTGAAGGTACTCCATGTAGTCATCCAGGACCTCTGATGCATCGCCGTTTCCTCTTTCACGAACGTAGTCGATTACGAAGCTTTTCAATTCTATCTTCCTTTACTATCTTGATAGATGACAATACACATAGATAACGATTCATCCCTGAACCGTGTCAATTTAGTCATCTCACGCATGAGCAAACATCGCGTTAATCTCTTTCCGCTAGGGTTCCAAGCCTAATTCAAGTCAACAGGATGTCATATGCCCAGTTTTGATGTTGATTACAGATTCAACTGTGTATACCGTATACTGGCTAAACCAGCTAGATGGTCGCTAGTCAGGTGACATGTTCATTCTGGAGAGGTTTCGGGGCGTATCGCGCGACGCTTCGGTTCGTCAAGTGTAGGGGACTTCATTGCGCATACAGAGAAAGGGCTGCTTATTCTGCACAAGCGAAAAATATCACAGGAACCCTCTCCCACCTTATTGTCACCTAGTTTTCGCCGACCCAGGAAGTCTGACCATCTCCATACATATAGGTACGGGGATGCTGCCACCGCCCTATCCTAGTTCACTGAGAAGCACATCGTCAGCCACAGAGTGAGTAAGTCTGGGGAGGGAACGTAGATCAGTCTATCGAATCTTCCCGGCCTCATCACGGCTGGATCTAGTATGTCCGGCCGATTAGTGGCTGCGATTACGAGAACGTTCTGCAATGTTTCTATGCCATCGATTTCAGTCAGGAGCTGACTTATCACCCGTTCGCTGGCTCCAGAATCACCGTATCCCAACCCGCGTCTCGGCACTATGGCATCCAATTCATCGAAGAATATTATTGCAGGAACTGCGGTTCTTCCTTTCCTGAAGACTTCGCGAATAGCCTTCTCTGACTCTCCAACCCACTTGGAGAATATTTCTGGGGCGTTACGTTATCCTCTATAGGGTAACGGTAGCTTCTCGTTAGCCCGTGAGAGCTGTTACTTTTCGTCTGCTGACTCAGCCAGTACGGCGTCTCTCTGCTGAACCTCTTTCCTGCAGCTGGCCGCGCACCCATTTGGTAATGTTGGCTTCCGTGGCATGTTTGTCCAACCATTCTTTGACAGCCAGCTCCATGGCACTGCTTAGATCGCCCTTCTTTCCACCAAGAATTGTGACAACGGCTAGACGAAGTCTGCGTTCGGTTTCGTCAGAAATAACTATGAACATTTTCCCCAAAATCTACATTCCCTGACAGACGATGAATCCAGTTGTTGAAGCGTTTGGGGATGATGGCCTCAATTAAGGGTGCCTCCTTTGTCGGATAGGCCCTGGTCTTTGGGGCATGTGGAATCTAACAATACCAAAACTGAGATTCCCTAGACCGAGGCACAACAAAATGAGAGAGAAGTGCAAGCCAAGGGGTAATCACAAAACCTACCGATAACACGATCACGGTCATACCTAGACACGTAGTTAGCGCCGCAACATGTTAACCACGTTAGCGTTCATAGCGGTTCGGGATAGTGGCTTCGGAATTAGAGGATGACGAAGCCAATTGTCGTCCCGATAGTTTCTCCTTTTGTGTTCTTTCGGTAGGAAGAACACATTTGAGGGTCGCTTGACTGTGTGTTCTTTGGGGAAGAACAGGGTTGAATCCAACAATCAAGATAGAAGTAGAAGGCTACCAATGCGCCCGATGCGGCCACAAATGGGTTCCAAGGTCTCCGGAACATCCGACGATCTGCCCCAAATGCAAATCCCCCTACTGGGACCGACCAAGAAGGCCTAGGATCCTCGGGCGTCAACCCAGGTGAGAGAATGGGAAGTTGTGAAGAACTAGCGGATGACCTACGTGCCTGCATTGGCCTGGGTAAGGTAACTATTACGAAATGTGAGCAGGTTGGGACCATCACAGCTCGCGTCACTCTTACCGTTGTCGCCGAGATCAACGGGTGTAGTCATGAAGAGAATCACCTACGCGCACTTGGAGCACCACTAAAGCATCCAGAGGCAAGGGCGAAGGGTTGAGACTTGGCCATTCGACGTTGCCCTCAATGCGGCGGCGAGATGACCGCCATCGCCGGTGAACGCTTATGCTTGACCTGCGAAGTTGCCCGAGCCAAATCTAGGGCAGGGCGTCCTTTGAAAGAAGAGGGTTAGAATGGCGCGGAACGAGGATCCTGAACCTCAAATTGGGCGGGATGAAGCGAGAAAGAGGTTTCTCCACGGCGTCATTGGTTATGTTCCTCGTTGGATAGAGAAGCCTCCTCTGGAAAGCCGAGACAGAACCCTCTACTGGTTGCTAAGCATGAAGGACCAATCTATCACGACTGCAATCAAAGCCTATGAGGACTGCGAAGACCCTGAGACTCGCGCAATGTTTTGTTATGAGTCAGCCGTAATCGAGCAATACTTGACCAACCTCGATAAGCAGATTGTCGAATTGCGAAGCAAGTACCGAGAGATCATGGAAAAGGTGAAGGGTTGATGGCGCAAACCTCTCTCGACGAGAAGACCGTGCTGAGCCTATCGGATCTGAACGAGAGTTCGAGTTTAGGGGCTTTTATGCCTAAACCATCGGCCCCATTTTTTCTCTAAGTCTTCACGGTTCTCAGCGTTGACCTGGTTCACTTGAATGTTTGGATGCCCAATATGTTCGATAGTTAATTCTTTGAATCGGCTCACTGCTTGACGACTCTCAGTAAATTCTTCGACTTCTGCTTTGCCTTTATCCCTATCGTAGACGACGACATACTCTTTCTTAGTTACAGACATAGGCCGACCATCCTCCTAACTATTCGCGGCTTACAGGTTTGCTGGAACTATTTCTCTTCGCCATTACGAGCCCTAACAGTAACTTGGTCGATGTCTAAGCGGTCTAAGTGGCGGCCGCATTTGGGGCAGTGATACTTTGTCATCGTTTTACTGGGCAGATACACCAAGTACTATCAACAGGAACCCACCAATAAGGAAAAGCGCAACCCCAAAGGTTCGGACAGAATCGGGTTGAAAGCGACTTGCGTTCCCAACCTGCGAGGCAAACACGATGAGCACTAAGCTCATAGCTGTAATAATGGTAGGTATGACAATCCAAACTCCTTGAACCTTCTTAGCAACAGCCATTTGTGATCTCACGCAAAAATTTCAACATTACTCGGCGCGGTTATGAAGCGCATCTTTCATTCTTTACTCTCTCGAACGGATTTCACAATTCGCGTATGACAATCATCCGACTCTCCTTAATACATTTATGAAGTCCTCCTCGGTTGGTGGCTAACCGTTTGGTGGCCCCAAAACCTAATTCAAGCGTCAGATAGTAGAGCTATGGAAAGCGATAACTCATGTCCAACAGCCTCGACGATATCGCGATAGAATGTGCATCAGTCAATCTTGGTGACTCACGCCAACAGCATGTCAATAACAAAGCAGACTTGGTAAGAATCGCGGATATTCTAGGAAAGCCATTGATCAAGTACAAAGGTGGGTACTATGTATTTGATGGCAACATTACTTACACTAACCGGGCCGTGAAGTAGAGTTCAAGATCACTTCGACTTGCTAGCATTCTGAATTAACGTCAACCACTTATTCTCCCCCTCAACCTTGATGCCCGCTGCCTCACTCGGAGTCTGACCGTGTAAAGCCTCATGTGGTCTAACGTAATTGTGAAAAATCTGCATGCCCGCAAGAATCGATGTGTCAGGTTTCTCTAGGGTTCGCATCACGCGTTCTCTATCTCGAATTTCTCCGTTCTTTCCATTTTATTGTTGTTGAAATCGCCCTGTAATCTAATGTGGCGTATGTGTTCCGTTCGGGTTTCTAGCTTCGTTGTGCGAAATTCCTGATTGTAAGCTTCATGAAAGTTGGCCGCACCATCCGAAACAAGCGTCTTAGGAGTTTTTCCTGCAACCGCTTTGGCTAGTTGGAACAGTGGTCGAATATCTGTGTATGAGCGACCGACCGAACCGACCAGTATGGACCAGACACAACAGAATTCGTTGTGTAGCAAGTGGTAAATCTGAACGCATGAGAATCAAAGAAAAGCGGTCGATAAAGTTGCAGTCTAAGAAAGAGCCAGATCTAGTTAGAGTTCTCCTACCTCTGATGTCGATCGAAGTACCTCCAATGTCGAATGAAGTGACTCAGATCGAGAAACCCATTGCTTCCGCGGCCGCCCTGCTGGCCGGATTCGCTGGAATAGGCTCTTACTTTACACAAAATGAACTGATTGACCAATTAAGGGAGGCAATATACAACATACTGACCTCTGAAAAGTCAGTGGATCTTAGAACGAAACGTCTGTCCGAACAAATACCACATCTGATTTCTTCAATACGCTGGCAAATCCGTAACTGGAGAATAATCGTTCCTTTCGAGAACCTGGTCCTGCCACGCGGGAAAAAATTTCACGTCGGCGATGTCACCTTCTTCACGTTCGGACGAGGTCATTCACAGAAAATGCTTCGACAAATCAAATCCAGCCTTACGAGAAATCCCCATTACGCCACCAAACCCGACGAAATCGATAAGATAGTCAACGCCAGGAAGAAGACCGACATCGCAACACTTCTTGGGAAATGCTGTGCCACAACCGTAGTTTTCGGTCGATCCGATGGCGCCTATGAAGAGGGAGTATTCAAGACAGAAGAAGCCGTGGCGGCAATCAAACTATTCCGTTATCCGAACGATGATTTCTATGGACGCCATTTCGGAATTATCGGCACCATTATTCCTAGAGCGCATCGAACAATGCTTTTGCATCCAGAACCAACAGGTTACGTGGGCATGCAGTCCGAAATCGTTGGAGCTTTCTTTGAATATGAAATTGACGACCAACGATCGAAATATATGGGCGCGGGTCTTCGGCGAATCGGCAAGATCCTCGCGAAGAAAAAGAGAACTGAAGTCGAGCAAAGAATCATTTCATCAATGCTATGGTTCGCTAAGGCGACCGACGTTGTACTCGTGAATGAACGCAAGATGAGCCCACCATTTGATAACGCTAAGACGAAAACGCGGAGAGTTCAGGCTGCCATGATGGCTCCATATGATCGTTTGCTCAAACTAATGATATCGCTGGAGTCTCTACTAATCCTAGATCAGAGTGAACCAATAACGTCAACCATTTCTGATAGAACTGCGCAACTCTTAGGAGGAAAATATGAAAAAAGGAAAGAGGTTGCATTGTTCGTCAAGAAAATGTATGGAAAGCGGAGTGAGGTTGTTCATCACGGAGGAAAGGACATTGAAGATTCTGATCTACGCACTTTGTTGACTTTAGTCCAGTCCGCAATAATGAAACTGATCAAGGGAAGCAACGTTCTGAATTCTGACAGCACGTTGAGAGATTGGTTCGATAGACAGAGGCTTGGTGGCGCGTGAGTTCTTGGGTAAATTTCTACATTGCATTATGCACACTATACCGGATTCGGGTTTAACGTAAATCCATGGAGTTTCTCAACCAGTGCCAACGTCCTTCTGATTGTTTGTACAGTATCGGGGTCAGAACCCAACGGGGGAGCAACTTTGCCTAGAGGGGTCTGACTAAACAGACGAGCCGCGTAAGCGTGAGAATGATCATTGCGTTTGTCTCTGATGTACTCTGCTTCGGCAATATCTGTGCCAGTCAGAAGGCTACGTTTCTTCGCCCAATTGATGTACCCGTCCAATGTAGCCCTGTTGATTAAGGGGCAGGTTGGCGGTTGAGATTGGTATTGACTTCCGTCGCAAATCTTTCTCAGGCCCTTGACGACATCGTTCAACAGGTCATTGTAGAAGGCGGTATGGCGTATCAGCCACGCTAAGCACAATGTCTCCGCTAGAGCCTTTCCACAAAAGAAGTTTGCAGCATCGTCCATCCCATTTCTGTGGCACTTCGTTGCGCGTAACAGTGGTTCCTGCACCTGGAATTGGGTTATTCTTGACCTAATTTCGAAATCACTGGGTAACGCCGTTGGACTAGTCATCTTACGCCTACGAAAATGCTCTGTGATGCGGCCTCTTCAGCCTTACCATTTTGAGAGTCAGTCTTTCGAGAGGCGCGATGCCTGTAATGGGCTTATATAGTTACTGATTGTACCCACGAAAGTGGTGGGGCCGGTGGGATTTGAACCCACGACCTCTGGCCCTGAGACTTTCGTTTCTTAGGGTCGCCAGCGCCCCAGGTTCACCGCGCGCATAAGCGCTCTGGTATCCTGTTGGCGGAATCGTGTTCCCAGACCAAGTTGTCCAGAGAGGAAACGCTACGAATCTCTTCTAGACGACGGCCCCGCCCTCCGCAAAGAGGCCACAGCGCTCATAATAATGTTTCATCACAGGTTGAGGACTTGCAGTAGATTCCGGTAGTTTTCAATCGAGCCCTCCTCTTTGTACCGGGACAGGGCGTTTAGGATTCTTCTCTTCTCCTCGAATATCCTTGATGTATGGAGCGATTTTGAGATCCTGCCGAACATGAAGTATTGAAGGAGGGACGTTACGTTTGCTACGCGCCTAACCATGCTCGCACTTTCAAAATCCACAATGCACGTTTGTCCCTTGACGCCGACGAGAACGTTTTTTGGGGCATGGCTCAGTTCACCGTGATCCAAGCCAACCACGTCAAGCCTGAAACAAGCGTCTAGTAGGTCGGACATGACATGTTTCAGGTTTCTTTGACTATGGCCTGAGACTTCGGCCCACTTGAATAGCGCGGTACCCTCAAAAAGCTCCATCGCTATCAAATTTCTTGTTGCTGTGATTAGTCGCGGCCCGACGTTCACGGCGTTCGCCAACCGCAGGAACCTGGCTTCTTCACTCATCGACGGACGATCGGCGTCCAAGCGCCGCATCTTCAGCGCCACCGTCGCCCCATCGATAATGGCTTGGGTGACTATCCCTACGCAGCCTTTCCCAAGGATTGGAACACCATCAATCAATGTGGGACCATTGAAGCAAATCGCGGTAACTCCAATGGCTGCGAGTTCCTTAACCCTAGCATCCGCTAGGCCTGGATCAGAGACGGGGTAGGTTAGTATCCGCGCATAGCGTGTCTCAGGCAACTCGTTGAGCTTGATTTCGCGGCTTTTATTCAAGCCATGCGGGCCTCCCGGAAAGGAAGATCGTCATGGCCTTCGCAAACTCTTGATTTCTTGCGAGCAGCCTTCCTACGGATTCGTTCCTGAGAATAATCACCCGTCTCTTGAAGTGTCGTGCGAGTTCCGAGGCTACGCCGATATCGCTTCCGCCTGACCTCAGTGCGGTTCTCAGTAACTCCCTTGCCGAAGGGTGCTCTCGCTTTTTCTCAACAACCCATCGTTCACCCTCCAGCCACGGTCCTGAAATAGTTTCCTTGCTCTTCACGTGCTTGTTCAAGAAAGACGCACTTTCAGTGGACCTGGAAACCGGGGGACCGAGATGCTTCTTGGAGACGGGTAGTTCGTCTTGTTCCAGTTCGATGAGAATCACGTTTAGTGACTTCTCATCGCTCCACGACGCCGATCTAATAACGCTAAAGTTATTGTTGGCGAGAAGGGTCACGACTGCCCTTTCGGTCCTGTACATCTGGCTCCAAAGTATGTCAACCACCGCTTCGATTCTTCCCGTAACAACGGCGAGGATTGTTGACCCACGCGCCTCCACAAGCCGCCTATAATCGGCGTCAGTTAACGGTTCGACTTTTTGTTCTTCAAAGAGCGAGGTTGAGGGCTGTGCGATTATGAATCTGGAGGCGGCTACAAAATTCCACAACTGTTCTCGGCGTACGGCGGCTCCAAGGTTCCGCCCTTTATCCACCGGGTCGATTACTATCAAAGGTTCCTGAAAGATTCGATGTAGTTCACCTTCCCTTCCCTGAAAGTAGTTTTCTACGTCGATGAACTGCGCCTCCCGCCAAACAGAGAAATCCTCGACAACTCGTTCGAATTTTCCTCGAGACGCGATCAAGGTCTCACACAGCATACCACTAAACCCCCCCGTTTTGATATCGGCCCCGTACGCGCCGATACCCCTCAGGAACGCTTTCAGTAAGCGCACTTCATCGCGCTGAGAGGGGGTAAGGTGCTGGCGTATGTACTCCGTATGGTATGGGCTCCTATCCGTAGCGCTAAGCCACTGACCCCTTTCGACACGGTAGCATGGTACAACGTTAACTCGAAGCGCCCGCCCCCTCCCGAATTCCACAACCGACTCCACGTATGGGTGCTCCGCAAATCTTTCCACAATTTTGTTCGGGTAGAGCGCTCGCTTGGCCGGAGGTAGACAAACTTCTCGAAGTTGGGCTTTCGTAAGATTTGACGAGACTCTCATGAATATGTCGAGATCAGCGTAATCCAGAATCCAAGTGTCCTTCGCAACAGAGCCATCTAGCCGAATCTCCGCTGGAAGTCCTGCTCTCTTGCATTCGCGCTCTACGGCGCTTCTGATTTCCTCAGCCTTCTTCTCAACAGCGACTCTGAATTTCGCATTGGGAACGATCCTCGACTTAACTTCACTGCAGACTGCTGTTAGGTTGGCCAAGAGAGAACACTAAGTCTTCGTCAAGTAGAAGCATTTGCTTCATGGATTGTTGTGTAGATCGGCCCCTTTGGGGTTAGTGTGCTCTTCTTCAGCCTGACCGCTTTCACGGTCATCTCTCCGAAGTCGTATTCTCGCATGCTCTCGATGTATTTGGCCAACGCATCTCTGTTAATTCCTGACCTCACACGGGCTACGGTCATATGCGGACTGAATCCCTTGCTGTCAGAGGGTAACCCGATCTTCCGAAGTTTCGGCTCAAGTTGTTGGAATATACCTTCGAGTTCTTGTTGTCCGCGTGTCATCCCAACCCAGACTACGCTTATCCGTCTAAGGTTTGGAAACGCGCCGAGGCCGGCAAATTGGCCAGTAAACGGTTGAAATTGCAGCTCTCGCATCGCGTCTTTGACTCGATCAACAGTTATCTGAGGGATCTCGCCTAGAAATCTCAAGGTCAAATGCATTATTCCCGGGTCGACAATCTTTAGGTTCGACCCAGTCTGCTCGAGGCTTTGTTGAGCCGCGATGATCCGCTCTCGAATAATTGGTTCGTCTAAGTCTACTGCCACAAAGCTTCGTATGCGTTCCTGAGACAGTGCGTTCTACCAGCGAAGGCTAATATTGGATGACTGAATTTAACGCTTCACAGAACAGGAATGCTGCAAGAGCCAGCGGAGACACAGGCCAACGTATGCAAGTAAGGAAACGAGTCATCGCAATCTCGGGTATGCCCGGCGCTGGCAAAGGCGTGGCTTCCGAGGCAGGGAAACAGTTTGGCCTTGAAGTTTTACTCCTCGGAGACATCATAAGGGAGGAAACGCAGCGAAGGGGACTGGAGCCGACGCCGAAGAATGTTGGAGGCGTAATGCTTCAGGTTAGGAAAGATGAAGGGCCCGCAGTGGTAGTGAAGAGGCTGGTGCCGAAGATCGAAGCGAGTCGATCGCCGACGATTATTGTCGAGGGAATAAGGAGTGAAGATGAGCTTCGCGAGCTCAGAACAAAATTCGATGTCATCAGCGTCGCTATACATGCCTCACCCAAAACAAGGTTTCAAAGACTCCTCTCAAGGGGGAGGAGCGACGACCCTAAGACTTGGGATACATTCTACGAACGTGACTGCCGTGAACTAAACGTGGGATTGGGTCACGTAATAGCGTTAGCCGATGTACTCTTAGTGAACGAGGGTACAATTGATACACTTCATTCGAGTTTCAAGGCCACCCTAGATAAGTTGAAACAACAATGAGCGTAACTGTTGCAGTGCAAACAGCGCTCGAACCAACTGAAGATGAGAGTAAGGTTGAACGTGCCCTTCTGAAACTATTCCCTTCGGCACGTATTGCGAGGATCACTAAACCCGGTGATGCCGTTGCCTTGAGTGCTCATGGCAACGGACTGGAATTCCTCAGCAATCTTCGTAACCTGATCAGGCAACAGAGGATACGTAGCGCTGCAAGATCAATTCTCATTCGGAGTATGCAGGGGGGCACATTTCAGTTCTATCTGAATAAGCAAGCAGCATTCATGGGGCGTGTATCTTTCTGTGAAGCGGTGAGAGAATCTCCGCATGGGCCGATCTCGATTCAATTGGAATGCGAGGATCCACAGTCAGTGATCGATTACCTCGCATTACCTCCAAGCCTCGCTGACTCCTGAGTTCACACACTGACCGAGACAGTAACCATGTCCTGCGGAAGGATAGTGTCACGGAAAATCGCCTTCGCTTGAGCCAGCAGGGGCGCAGCGTCTTCATACATCGCGCTAATGTGGAAAAGGGCGAGTTTACGTGACCTACTTTTCTTCGCAACCTGCGCGGCCTCGGCCGCGGTTGAGTGGCCGTATTCCTGGGCCTTGACGGAAGCAGCCTCATCAAAGCAGCTATCATGAATGAGTAGGTCGGAGCGAGCAGCCAGCTTGATTACTTGAGGGCAAGGCCTCGTGTCGACGGCATACGTGATCTTCACGCCTCGCCGGGGAGGGCCAACGACAAGCCGAGCCGGTATCCGCCTACGCCCAAGCCTAACCGACTTACCGGACTGCAACTTCTTCCAAAGTGGACCCTCGGGAACACCTAACCTCCTCGCCTTCGCGGGATCGAATCTACCCGGCCTTGGCATCTCCTCAAATGCATAAGCTAGGCACGGAATGGAATGCTTCGCTGACGTAACGTGAACCCTGTACTCGAGATCTCTGATCGTGACCCCAGGTTTGACTTCGCGGATCCGAATTGGAAATTTGGAATAAAGTTTGACTACATTGTTGACCGAGGTCACAAGTTTAGCGATGCCCTTTGGGCCTACTATCTCTAATTCACGTTTTCGTCCCATGAATGACAGTGAGTGAATCATTCCCGGAAGGCCAAATACGTGGTCTCCGTGCAGATGGCTGATGAATATCCGCATCCTCCTATTCACTCCCGCCTTAGCCTGAAGAAACTGACGCTGCGTTCCCTCCCCACAATCAAAGAGCACAATCTCCGGACCTCGGCGGATCAGGACGCTAGGAAGATTTCGAAACTTGTTCGGAACACTTCCTCCCGTCCCAAGAAATGTTACCGAGATAGCCGTGAGCAAGCCTCCTGTCTTCGTCAGTTGATTCTCATAGTGGGAGTTAGCCCTTCTTTAACCCAAAAGGTGGGAAGCATCTCACCACAGGGAAGCTTATGCCCGTCACGCATTCTGTAAAACCGTGAACCTTCTCGTAAGACTCCTATGTACCCTCGCAAGATGACTCTCCTTAACCGCAAAGCCACCGTCGCGGGCGTAACGTTCAACGTCAACCTCAACGGGGGCAGAAATGCATAGGTGTCCACCCTTTCTCAACAATTGAGCGGCCCCCTCAAGGAATTCCATGATCAGCGTCGACATTTTTACCCCCATGGTCGAGGAACCACGCCCGTAAGGGGGATCGGTTGCTATGGCGTCCAACCCCCCCCTATAGGGGGGGGTCCGGGCGTCGGCCCTTACGAAACCCAGAGCATCCAGATTGTAATAGTTGAGATTGCGGCGAGCCCCCCGTAGCATCCGGGCGCTTGCATCTATCCCAACCACGTTGCAACCGATCACCGCAGCCTCAATTAGTATACCTCCTACCCCACAGAACGGATCTGCAAACTTTGAACCAGGTCTTGACCTAGCCAAGTTCACCATGCACCTTGCGATCTTCGGGGGCATAGTGGACGGATGGAATACGGGGCGCTTTCTAGGTCTTCTAGGCGCCATTAGGCCGGAGGGTTTCCGGAAGCCCGATAGGCCGAAGAGGAACTTGGATCCGTCAAGCACGCACACAAAAGTTAGATCAGGATCCGTAAGCTGCACTTTCAATCTCGGCACTGACTCCTTCACGACGGAACCAACGTCCCGCTCTAGGTTGACGCGTCGAACAGCCATGGTCGCACCCCCTATCCGCGCTGATCTTACAGCAAAACTCTGAATCCCCTTCGCTAACTCTTCCAACGGCTGATTCTTCACGAAATTCAGTATTTGACGTTCGTCTGCATCGCATTCCCCTAGGCGAATGCCGCACCAACCATACATCAGGCTTCGCTCAGACACTTTCCTCAAAGCCTCGGAAGGTGCTGTTAGGGTGAGAAGTCGGTAGCTCGAAACCGCAGATGAGTATGGGAGTCCCTCTGATTCGATTATGGCCTTAATCTCGGCTGCTGGCAGCGAATCGTGTTCGCCCGAGAGTACAAAGAATAGCCTACTTTGCTGACGAGACTGCTCTAGCAACTCCGTTACCGAGTTCATTGCCTGACAAAGCAAGTGTAGCGGAGGGCGCGGTTAAGGTTGATGTTTTCAGCTCTGACTCTCGTGCTTCAGCTTATCGCCGCAATTTGTGCAGAACTTTTGGTCCGCGGCATTTTCTGTGCCACACTTATCGCACTTGACAGCTCCAATTCCTACCGCAGCGCTTAGCGCCGTCGTAGTTGTTGTGGGTGTAGGTTTAGTTTCTGGCGGAGGGCGATGCCTTGACCGCCAAAATAACAACCCGCCCACAATTGCTACGGCAACGATAATCACTGCTATGAGCGGTAAGTAGCTGGTGGACCAAACCGCATTGACAACATGAGGACCATCCATCGTGATCGAGCCTTGAGCTGAGGTGCCGGTATAGTCTCCCTGCCATTGAACGAAGACCTGCTGAATCAAATACCCTACCGGTGATGTGACCGAGAATTTAGCGGTGGAGCCCGCATCGTAGTAGCCCCCACCCTGAGGATTTCCCAATCCTCCCGGCGAATTTACTGTTAGGAGGTATTGCGTCGTGTACGTGGCAACGGCAGTGTGGGGCCCATTCATGGTCACCGTGACTTGGATCCCGGTCTGGGGGGTGCCATCTATGCTCCAATTCTGAAAAGCGTATTGGACCCCAGGTGGTCCCGTGATGTTTTCTGGTGCTTGACTAGTTTGAGCGCTGCCCCCGGCGTTGAACCAACCTCCGCCCGAAACCTGTGTCACATTAGCAGGATTTGTTGCGACGATGAGTTGGTATTGTGTCTGGTAGGTAAACGTTAAACTACCAGCGGAAGTTACGCTCACCGTGTTCTGTGCGCAGTAGAAACGAACTCCACTGCCCCCTGTAACAAATTGATCGACCGTGATATTATGTGGAGTTCCGACTGGGAACGATAGCGTCTCAGTTTGCGAGCCGGATACCGTTCCTTGGTTCTGCCCGTCGACTTGTAGGTTTGAGGAGTATTGCTGTGGTAATCCGGACAATTGCATTGACACTGAGTACGTGTTAGGGCCGACGGAGTAAGTGGTTGACGCGCTGCTGTATGAGTTACAATAATCATCGGCGGCTACGCTCACAGTATAGATCCCGTATGGTTGATTAGCGGTCAGCGTCCTTGTCACGATCCTGGCTGAGAGGGTCTGGAAGCGGATCGTGATCGGAGGACCACTTGGCGGGTTGATAGTGATGGTGCCCTCGGCTGGTCGAGTCACAGTAACCTGCAAAATTATCTTGTCTCCCTGCACGTAGGAGGGCTCGTTCGTTGAAACGCTGACTGACAATGGCGGAGGAACAGGAAATACGGAGAGGTACGCTGACGCTGAACCCGTATCCGCCGGAGCACCCGTGTTCGTTACGCTGACGGTGAATGGATAATTTCCTGGACAGTAGAGGCCCGGAATGTTGTTAGTACCTATCACCAATGTGCTAGAACCTGAACTCGCGCTCACAGTGCTGGGCGAAAAGCGATTGTTAGTTCCATAAGTTAGGCCCGAGAGACTGAACCCATATGTCGCCCCCAACAATCCGCCGCTATATGAGACCGTATAGGTGGCCGAGCTCCCCTGAGGCGCGCTTTGTGACGTGGGAGAAACTAAGACGACAGGCGATGCACTAACCCTAGACGGAAACACAACCGCAATAGACACTATAATGAGAACGACGAGCAGCTTCGACCTTGCAGACATTAATTTCAGCTCAGAAACTAATCATGCATTGAAGTTGCTATTTTAAGTTAAAGGCAAGGCTCAAGACCAAAACATCGGGAAAGAGGTCTAGTTATTGATAGGATGGATCAGCGGTGCATCCTCCGCCATGGTTGCACTATTCGCGTCCCACTTAGTGATACTCACTATGTTCGTATTCGGCAATGCGACATATTTCATGAGCTGACGAACTGCGAAGAGGGAGATTGACTTGACCAAAATACTTAGGAATCGGTCGAGCCAGGGTTTCACTGCGGCAATGAGGGAATCAGAGTTATCCTGAACAAGTTATGTCGAGAAGGCATTTACCCCGAGTCGCACTTTCTGAAGCGCTATTCGACCAACTCCTTCGTGTGTTGGTCCCCAAGTCACACAACCCGTGTCATTCCTCCCTTAAGACGATGAGAATCGCAAGGGAGATTGACGTTACTAACACGTACACTGAAATGTCGGAGAGAGCGGGCGCAACAGGGCTGAGGAAGCTACCCATCGAGGCGATTGCGACCGAGAGTAGGTAGCCCGCGCCGAGAATGACTCCGACCCACGCTAGTCTTCGGTAGAGACGATCGAGGGATCTTTGAAGGGTCGGTATGTTGAAACTCATTATTGAGGCCGAGTTGCTAAGTGAAAATTGAGCGCCGTAATTGCATGTGAGACTGAGAAGCTGCTCTGTTCCCAGGATCATGACGAATGCCAGAAGAAGGATGGGAAGTTCCTCTGCTGGTCCTCCTCTTGAGATCGCTGATAGTAATGCGATTGCGAAGAGGACGCTCTGTGCAAGCAAAGTAATCCTGCACCAAGTCGCGTCACATTTGACGAGGGCAATGGTACTGACGGCAATTCCGATAATCAGTCCTAGAACCCAAAGAATCCAGATCGCGACCGGGATTGTCATGAGGGTTAGAGTGAATGTGGCTATCGCAATCGCAGCCGCTATGGCTCGAAGAAGGTTCCAGCGAAGTCGTAAGTTCCCTAGGCTGCTTTCCATCCGTTCCTCATCCTAAGACTTGGTCTAATGGCTATTGTAGGTGAGACTTCGATCACGCGCGCTAGCTGCCTCACTTTGTTTATCCTCAGTTTTCTCTCAGCCGCGAAGATCCGCCGTGCAATCCTCGACGAATCATTGAGGCCGCGGAGGCTGGTTCCAGTTGATGGGGTGAAGCATATCGTGGTGTACCCTTTCATAGTGATATTCTCAATCATCTCAGGAACAACGTCGGCCATCATAGGCGAGATCAGTAGCACTACGGATCTGGCAGGGAGAATTGAGGCTATGACTGATTCCACAACGTACTTGATCGGTAAGGTCGCCGCACCGGGCTTTACGACTGCTAGACTATCCAGTATTTTCAGCAGTTGCCTCTTTCCGAAAGCTAGATCGACCCATGTTCTAACGGCTCCGTAGATGGAAAGGCCCACACGATTGCCTTGCATGATGAGCTGAGAGCATAAGGAGGCTGCGAACTCTACCTGAAACTCGAGTGCATCATAATCGAAAAGGTCCGACATCACGTCCTCTGAGCAGTCTAGCACGACGAGTATGTCGACCACTTGCTCGCCTTCGAATTCGTTCGTAACAAGTTGGCCTGTCCTAGCTGATGCCTTCCAGTTAAGACGCCGAAGATCGTCGCCTGGAACGTAGGGCGATATTTCGAAAAATTCAGTTCCTATTCCCATTCGTCTCGAAGGAACTAAGCCAGGCCATGGACCGACACGCCTACCCTTCAAATCAATTGTTCCGAGCGTCTCTATCTTTGGAAGCACAAGGAATTGTTCAACATTGGAAAGTCGACTGATTACGCTGCGTAGTTGGAGGTTGTCCGTGAAGACAATTAGAGTAGGTCCAAGTTCGTGCGTTCCGCGTTTGGGGCTTGAGAGCTTATATGAGAATCCCGCAACCTCGCCGGGAGGGAGTGAAAGCATTAGCCGATTAGTTCCCGATTTTACTTTCACCTCGTGAGGAAGATTGTCTTCGAGTTGCAGAGCCTCAATCATGTGGGGTGATCTGTTCGTAACCGTCAGAGTTACCTCGACGTCCTCGTCACCCATTGAACGAATAGGGTGTATCCGCCTCGTTACAGCAATCGGGAAGGGTTCAAGTTTCGGCAATTTGGACGACGCGAATATCAGTACGGCGATTGGTAGTACGAAAACGGTTAGCCATGAGGCCCGAAAGAGCAGGGCTAAGAAAATGAATGCATATGCGGTAGTTAGATATGCTAGGGTCTTTCGGGTTAACGCCATTAGTCTACCCTTGGCACTGGGACTCTCCTCACAATCTCGTCGATGATCAAACTCGCGTCGAAACCTCTCACCCAAGACGCGGCTTTAGGAATCATTCTATGCGACAGCGCCTCACTGCAGATTGCCTTCACGTCGTCTGGGATTATGTAGTCTCGGCCTGAAATCGCGGCATTCGCCCGTGCCAGCTTTAGAAGCGCCAGTGATCCGCGGGGGCTCGCACCTATATCGACCTGGCCGTGGGCGCGTGTTTCGCGAACAATATCGGTTATGTAGGAAAGAACTCCGTCGTCGGCGTGCACACCCTCGATCGTATCCTGCATCTCAAGAAGGGTTGTTGAGTCAACGATTGTCTTGAGTGAGAAATCATCTGTTCTACGCGTGATACGTCGCTTTAGAATTTCAATCTCCGAGTCTTTATCGGGGTAGCCGATTCGAAGTCTCATGATGAACCTGTCGAGCTGGGCTTCAGGCAGCTGGTATACGCCTTCGAACTCGATCGGGTTTTGCGTCGCGATTACGATGAAGGGGTTGTCGATCGAATGGGTCTTCCCGTCCAAGGTAGTTTGACGTTCCTGCATGGCCTCCAATAATGCCGATTGAGTCTTCGGAGGGCTACGGTTTATCTCGTCTGCGAGAAGAATATTCGTAAATATCGGTCCTCTTCTAAGTTCGAAATCGCTCGATTTCTGGTTGTAAATGTATGTCCCTGTAATGTCAGCTGGAAGAAGATCGGGCGTAAACTGAACTCTCGCAAACTTACAGCCAACCGCAACAGCCAAGGATTTGGCGATCACTGTCTTCGCCAAGCCCGGGTAATCCTCAATGAGGATGTGGGAGTTGGCGAGCACACCGATTAGTATCTTGCGCAGTACTAGTTCTTTGCCGACTATTGCAGTAGTCAACTCTGAAAGTATTCGATCGCATGTTTCCGCGACGTTCTCAATTTTCAGTTTGACCAATCCTCGATCTTCGTCAAATAATCGTCGAGTCTGCGCGTGTTTCCCCTAGTCACGACGTAATCGGTAGTGGTCAACGCTTCGACCATGTATTGGTCGTGAACTAGGCGCTGAAGTGACGCCGGATCCTGAAGGATCAGGTCTCGTAGCATGGGTTCGGTGGTATTGCAATGGTACGCTGTTACTGCATACGCGAGGGATCTGATCCTCTCCGAGAGTAGCTGGCTTGCTGCAGGATCATCGTGGTCGATCGCTTTCTTGCAGAGCTTATCGAGGCGCATGAGGTCGTCCTCGTTTCTCTTGAAGCGGGGGACGCTCTTCTTTGCTAAAGGGCGGACGGTTAGTTCCAGAAGCACATCGAATATCACTATCCCGAACAGAATGAATGCAAAGCCAACCCCCAACCAAGTCAGGATTGGGTAACCGGCGAGAAAGAAGTCTAGGATAATTGAAATGGCCAGATAGACAACGGCGATCTGAACTAGGGTCCTAGTCTGTTTCTTCATGATCCTCAGCTGCTTGTGTCCGCGAGAGAGCGTTCCAAGCTTTCCAGTTGACTCAGCGCGACGGCGCGCTTGGAGTCATCAATTTGATGATCGCTGTACCTTGCCTCCTCAAATAGGAAAGTAAGGCTTCTGATGGCGCCGCTCCCCAGTTCCAGCTTGCGCGAGATGTTTTCTGAAAACTCGCGCGCAGTTTCTTGCAAACCGATGCTGAATCCGTGCTCTGAGAGGACTTGGCACATTTGTCTGTAGCATCTCAATATTGCTTCTCGGTGGTCCCCGGCGAGTCTAAGATTCATAGCGGTCTTCTGAACCACTCCTAAAGCTTCGCGCCTAGCGGCCTCTGCCTGGAGGGGCGCATTTTCTTCCCTAGCCCATTCGTATGCTTTGTGTACACCGCCGAGGAACAGAGTTAATGCCACGACTACAGTTGTGGAGAAAATTATGATGATGTAATAGTAAGCGAAGGGGTTGATTGATGAGAGACTGGGTTGCGTGACCTGTTGCGACTGAGTGATATGCAACGCGGCTGTGGTAAGGGTCGCGGCAGTCTGGAAGACGCCGAGGATCGTCTGGAACACACGTGCATTTCGAAGGAAGACTAAGAGTAGGATTATTCCTATAACGTATCCGATGATAACTGCAAACGATTTTCCGTTCGAGCCGTCCTGTTTACGGTTACCCAATATGAATATGGCGAGAGCCTCGATAATGGCCCGAGCATTGAGTACGACTACCAGAAGATAAATTGTCAAACTTGCTGCGAGCAGATACTGAGCGAACGCGCCGATTAATGGAGGCCGAGGCGCGGCACTGGCCGTAAACGCGGTGAATAAGGCAATCAGGCAGAGTAAGGCCGCTGGCACAATCAGTTCTCTTTGGGGCATACCGCGCTCAAGGCATTTCCTAAGCCCAGCATGGAGATTAAAGTGAAGCGCCCGCGATCTAATCAAGAGAGAGTGCCCCCGGCAAATCGGCATTTCCTCGACTTACTATTCGTTGGCATCCGCCGAAAAGAGTCGAGCACAGACATCAGTCGTTTGCAGATTACTTCAAAGTATTAATATTCAGTCGGACCCTATCGCAGTCGGTATTGGACATGCCCTTCTACCTCTGCGAGAATTGCGCCAAGGATAAAGTCAGACTCGACCTAACCTACGCTGGAATAAACCAGATGTGGCTAAGAACGTCCCCTAACCCGGACGGGTTTGGTCCTCCATGCGATTTTTGTAACGAAGCAAAGACCATCTACCAAGTCCAGATCGTAGGAACGAAATTCGATACCGAAGGTCAACACCTAGAGAAGATGAAAGCTGAACTTAAGCCAACAACGACCTAAAGCCAGACGCTGAGCCGAACGCTCAGTTTTCATTCAAGCACACATACAGGTTCTTCGGCATCCATCTATGGAAGAAGTTGGGCTTCATCGCAAAGGCGAAATTGATCTCCAACAGATAATCGACCATCTCAAGACACACCCCGCTTACCTGGACTCTGGTGCATTAGCCTGCTTTGTCGGAGTGGTGCGTGGGGACGCGATCCATGATTCGGATTCCAAAGTTACGCATTTAGAGTATGAAGCATACGCTGATGTCGCCTTGAAACGCATGGAGGAAATTAGGGCGGACATCAAAACCCATCCGGGTGTAGTTGAGGTTGCAATTCACCACGTCATTGATTCTTTAAGGGTCGGTGAACCAAGCATTTTCGTTGTAGTCCTGGGAAAACATAGGCAAGAGGTATTCCCTGCCCTCTCGGAAACCGTTGAACGAGTGAAGAAGGAAGTCCCAATCTGGAAGAAGGAATTCACCTCAAAGGAGGCCTACTGGGTTTCAACCGAACCAACCGACAGCTAACTGTACGAACCCCTTCGCTACGTTGCCCATAGCTTGGAACAAATGATCTCCTCCACACCCTCGACCTAGGGTGGAGTTAACCACTTTAAGTTGTGAAATTTTATATTACGTTGAAAGATACTTCGAGATATCGCCTTGGTATGGATGTGGTAGCTTGCCGATAACGGATAGGGTAAGGCGTTCGCTTCAAGAGTTCGGGTTGACAGACTACGAAATCCGCTCCTATACATCCCTGCTTGAGATAGGGCCCGCGACTGCTAGTGAACTGAGCGAGGCGTCGGATGTTCCGTATTCAAAGATCTATGAAGTCCTCGGGTCGCTTGAGAAGAAAGGGTGGATAGAGAGTGAACATGGACGCCCAAGCAAGTATTACCCAAAGCCACCTTCAGTTGCGATGGAGATTACAAAGTCCCAACTTGAGAACGCCCTGAAGACCAACGAAGCCCTCATCCACGATGAACTCCAACCGCTATATGAGAAGAAAGGCGTCAGGGAGCATCCTGACATTTGGATTGTTCGCGGAAATTTCAATGTTCTCGCGAAGATTAGGGAAACAATTGAACACGTCCAAAAGGAAATTCTGGCAGCGGTGCCCGCTATCCCAGACCCTGTAGCTGCCATGCTGATCCCTCTCGTCAGATCGATTGCCGAAAGAGGAGTCAAGGTGCAAATTATGACAATGAACAGTACTATGAGCGAGACGATGACGAAACTCTCCAAGTTCTGCGAAGTCCGCGTTCGTGAACAGATGTTCGGGGGCGGAATCATCGCCGACGGCCGCGAAGTCATCCTCCTTCTGGGTCAAGAGGGCGATGAAGCGATCAGCCTCGCAATTTGGTCCGACCACATTGGACTGTCGAAATTCGCAAAAAATTATTTCGAATATCTCTGGTCAGATACAGAATCCACTAAAGATAGCATAAGCCGGAATCGCCTTCAACAGCGCCAAACCTCGGCTTAGGCGTACATTCAACCACAAACTATAAGCCATCTCAGACTGACCTTCTAGGATGGTAGTAGTTTGCCAAGCCCTCTCTGGTTAAGCGAATACGAAGCCCAAGAGTCATTGTGTCCCTTTACGGAGAAGGTTTGCCTTGAATGTGAGTTCGCAGAACGACTACTGTTAACAGGAGTTCCCGTTGACTGCAGACGCGGCCACATCGAGAAAGTCAAATCACTCTGGGAATACATGTTCAGAGGCTACCGGCACTAGACGAATTACTCGGCGAATGAGCGCCCGCACCTCTGAGTTCAGAGGAGTACTTACAAGTTATCCTGCTACTGGAAAGCGGGTTTGCATGGTCAGTTTCCCACGTTCTTGCGCAAGCAATAGCGGTTGTGCAAGGCGACGGTTTGTAGGTGGCGGCGGGAATTGGATTCGTTAATATCGGACTCTTCGAGGCGTACGCTCTTGGATAAGTCGGTGGGATAGGAGTGAAAGCGATTAGGGTTCGGGCGTTCGGTGGCCCGGAAGTTATGGTGTTAGAGGACATGCCAGATCTCCACGCCGGCCCGAAGCAGGTTTTGGTTCGTGTGAAAGCTGCAGGTGTCAACCCCACAGATACTTACACTCGCTCGGGCACATCGAGGAGACCCCCCTTACCGTACACGCCTGGTATAGATGCAGCGGGCATCGTAGAAGCCGTAGGCGAAGGTGTCACTTGCTTGAAAGTTGGTGCACGCGTTTACATCTCAGGTAGCACAAGCGGCGCGTATGCTGAGCAGGCCCTCTGCGACGAATACCAAGTACACCCCTTACCTGACAAGGTAACGTTCGGGCGGGGTGCTGGAGTTAACATCCCTTACGCTACCGCCTACCGGGCGCTGTTCCAACTAGCTAAAACGACTCCAGGAGAGATTGTTCTGGTTCACGGTGCATCGGGCGGGGTCGGCGTCGCGGCGGTGCAGTTGGCGCGCGCCGCTGGCATAGAGGTTATTGGAACAGGCGGCACTGAACGAGGAAGAAAGTTAGCGATCGAACAAGGCGCTCATCATGTGTTAGACCATCATGCGCCCAACTATCTCGATCAAATCCAACCATTAACCCGAGGTCACGGTGTTGACGTGATTCTAGAGATGCTTGCCAACGTCAACCTTGACAAGGATCTGAAGACGCTGGCGACGCGTGGCCGAGTCGTAGTGATTGGCAGTAGGGGTAGAGTAGAGATTGACCCGAGGGATGCTATGACGCGGGACGCGTCGATTCTCAGCATGCTCCTGTTTAACGCCACGCCTGAGGAATCATTCATCATTCACTCTGCCCTTTACGCGGGATTAGAAGACGGCACGCTTCGCCCGGTTATAGGGAAGGAGATTCCGCTGGCAGAAGCGCCGCGTGCTCACCGCGAAGTAATGGAGCCTAACGCTTACGGCAAAATAGTCCTTATTCCCTGAAGACGCTTTGTTCTCACTTTTACCAACATGCGGGTTACTTCTTAAACAGAGGGCGGTCCGCCAAGGTCACTGCGTATAATCGCATTTTGGTTCGAATACGGGTTGGGAGCCTAGAAGACACGTTTACGCAACAGACCCCGCGTTTTTTCGCCTAATAGGGCTTATATATGGAGGTGGTTTACGAATTTGTCAAGCCCGCTTTATATAAGGTGGAGAGTCTGCCAGTCAAGAAGGCTTTCATCAACATCGAAAACGTGGTCGCCTCTGCGACTCTCCATCAGAATATTGACCTAAACTCTATCGTTCGCGTGTTCCCTGGCGTTGAATATCGTCCCGAGCAATTCCCCGGACTAGTTTACCGGCTCAAGAAACCCAAGACGGCTACGCTGATCTTCAGTTCTGGAAAGATGGTCTGCACAGGGGCCAAGTCAGAGCGACAGGCTAGGAAGGCGGTCATGAAGGTTGTTGACGAGCTGAAGCGAAACGGGATCGTAATCTTAGGAAAGCCTGAGATTCAGATTCAGAACATAGTTGCCTCGGCTGGACTTGGAGGGGCGATTGATCTGGAGAAGTCAACCTATTCACTCAAGCGTACTATGTACGAACCTGAGCAGTTTCCCGGTTTGATCTACCGAATGGACGACCCGAAAGTGGTGATTCTGTTGTTCGCTAGCGGAAAACTAGTTTGCACAGGCGCCAAGAAAGAAACTGAGGTACACAGGGCTGTGACGAAACTGCAAGGAACCTTGGAAGAAAAAGTACTCATAAGCTACGAGCCACCACCCTGAACCAACAATCAGTCGCTCGTCATTCTGCATGGACAAGACAAGCTGCAAGTTAAGCTAGCAGGTTCTAGTGTTAAGCGCAACTGAGAATAGCAAGGGCGGTAATCATGAGGTCGTGGTTGCGATGGTTGAGACGCGGAAGATTGGAGCTTATGTTCTTATCAAGATCGCACCCGGAAAATCGAGATCAATTACCGAGAAAATTTCTAAAGTCGAGGGTGTAAAGACGGCTCATCCAGTTACGGGGATGTTCGACATAATCGCATTTGTCGAGGCGTCGGACATCAATAACCTGACCGGAACCGTCAGGTCGAAGATACAAACGATTGACGGAGTCTTGCGAACTCATACGGCCATCGTGGGCGAACTTATGACAACAGGCGACTAACCCCGCGCCCGATTCAGTTGCTCATTTCTGTGGTGAATGCTCTCGTGTTTGTGATTTCTTAGACTCATCGTATTCCATTGCTATTATCAAAAAGACGAGTAATACGATTAGTATCCAGCCCAGGGGGCCTCGTAGTTCCAAGCTAAGCAGGCCGATGTAGGGTATCTTTGCAATGTAGACGCCTATCAGGTTCGCGCCGGGTACTTTCCATCCGTCTGCAACGGCGTTGTTGTCGCCTTTGGTCTGGAAGAATGTTTGCCCGCCTTCGTTGTCGATGGCGATAACCCTGTGCACGATCGCCGTCGAGTAATCATATGGGCTGTGGAAGATTATGATTGTTCCAACCGTCACAGTGCTCGGGTCCGTCCCCTGGACGATGATAATGTCACCGACATTCAATGTGGGAATCATGCTCCCCGAAGAGACGACCATTAATGGAGAATCGGTGTGAAGCGCAACCCGCATTGCTCCCACGGACCCCATGGTTACGCCGAATAATATCACAATAAGTACCACAACTCTTGCGACCGGGTTCGCTTTGAGTACCCTTCTGATTTCGGAAATTGGGCCGGTTGACAAACTTAGATCGCAGCCTCGAACTCATTCTTGACTGATATTGCTTTCCATTCCGACCAAACTCGACTCCGGAGCTATGGTTTCTGCGCAGTTGCGTGTCCTTGTATAAGCCTCGCGAGTTCTAGGGTTGCGCGTTCCCCTGCTTCCAGGAAGTTGATTCCGCTTTCGGTTATCTTATAGATTCTTCTTCCCCGACCTTTTTGGGCTTCCCATTCGCCTTGGATGTACCCGTCTGCTTCCAACGAATGTAGGAGCGGGTATAGAGTACCTGCGCTCAAGTAAACTCGGTATCTATCTCGGATCGCAATGTTAACCTCATAGCCCCATTGCGGCCGAGACTGAAGGAGTTTGAGTATGATCAGGTCTAGGTTGTTTTTCACGACCCGCTCGCGCCAATCTTTCTCTATATTCCTGATCAAATATCCGGCCCCATGCAGCTCTCGTGGTCATACCATTGAAGTACTGTATTTACACCGATTGTTCTTGGAATTATAATTACCCGTCGCCTGTTCTGCTAAGTGCACAATTTACTCAACATCCGAGACTTTCTCATTCCGCAATAGCGACTTGGCTTCCATGCCGAAGGCCCAATGATTGCTCTTCAAACTTCACTACGAGAAAATCATCCTCCACACCAACAACCTTGCCCTTGAAATCCTTGGTTTTAGAGAACTGGAAGATCGCTTCGTGCCCAACGAATTGGTCAAGGCTCGGTTCGGAAACCGTTATCCACGCTTTGTTTTCCTGATCATCGAACGTTATGACTACACCAATCATAGATTCAACCACAAGATTCTACCTAACAACACCGACTGTTGAAGCTTCGCCAACCGCCCAAACAGCTTCCAACCTAGCAGCCCAGTCATGGAAAGTCAACGGTCAATCCTCGCGTCTGCCGATTTCCTTCAGCCTCGCCTTCCGCCTTTCCTGAGCCTCTGCCCAGCGTCGCCTGTCTTCGTTAGTCTCCAATTTGAGTGCGGGTATGGGGATGGGTTTTCGGTTCTGATCCAGTCCCACATACGTCAGGAAGGAGGTACCCGTATGCCGGACCTCGCCTGTAAAGGGGTTCTCAGCTTCGACGCGAACCCCCACCTCCATAGAGGTGCGGTGAACGAAGTTGATGGATGCGGTTAGTCGGAGCATGTCTCCGATGTAGACGGGGGAATAGAAGTCCATTCTGTCAACGGACGCGGTAACAACGTTTGTGCGTGCATGTTTTAGGGCTACAACGGAACCCACCTCGTCGATTAGTCGCAGAATCACGCCGCCGAAAACATTACCTGAATTGTTCGCGTCCATAGGCATCATGATCCTTACCATGGACGTCGACGATTCCCTCGGGCTCTTCGACACTTGGGACATAGGTGAACCAGCAGGAACCCCATGCCTCTGCAGATCAAATTAATTGCTTTGCGAGATACTGCTGATGGTCATATCCACTCAAAACAGTCCAACGCCAGATTCGCTCCTGATTCGTCACGTTATATGTCACAAATGGCGGCTGAAAGGGGCGGAATGGGGTGTTTTCGGTTCCCCCGTTTCACCTTCGCTTTGGTTTGGAAACGGTTAATATACGTAGGGGTGAAGCGGGATGATAATTCACCTTGGACGGTGGTTAAAATGGAGACTATTCAGATAGAAAGAGCCGAGACTAAACAGATTCGAGAAACCCGAAGCATCTGCCCCGACTGCAACAGAATTCTTCCCGCATCCGTATACGAACGCGAAGGGAAGATTTGGCTAGGCAAAACCTGCCCAGAGCACGGGGAGATTGAGGAACTTTACTTTGGTTCCGCGGATATGTATTACAAGTTCGCGAAGTTTTCGCACAACGGAAAGGGTATCGAGAACCCGAACGTACCTTTGGAAAAGTGCGCTTGCCCGACCAACTGTGGGTTGTGTACAAGCCACCTAAGCCATACAGGCTTAGCCAACCTTGTCATCACAAACCGTTGTGATCTCACCTGCTGGTACTGTTTCTTCTACGCCAAGAAAGGGGTCGAAGGCGCCTACGTATACGAACCGACATTGGACAAGATCCGTGAGATGGTCCAAGTACTCCGAGCTGAAAGACCGGTTCCTGGGAACGCTATTCAAATCACTGGTGGAGAACCGACTCTGCGCGACGACCTTCCTGAGATTATCAGAATCTGCAGAGAGGAAGGCGTTGAGCACATTCAGCTCAACAGCAACGCCATCAATCTAGCGCAAGACCCGGAGATGGCGGGAAGAGTTAGAAACGCAGGCGTGAACACTGTTTACATGAGTTTTGATGGAGTCACGCCCAGGACAAACCCCAAGAATCACTGGGAAGCTCCAATCGCAATTGAGCAGTGCAGAAAGGTCGGTTTGGGCGTAGTTCTAGTCCCAACCGTCATCAAAAGCATTAACGATCACGAACTTGGTGGCCTCATCCGTTTCGGACAACGGAACATGGACGTAATTCACGCAGTCAACTTCCAACCAGTGTCTCTCACAGGCCGACTATCGAAGTCTGAGAGGGAGAAGTACCGAATAACGATTCCCGACTGCATCGAACGCATCGAGGAACAAACAAACGGAGAGGTTGGGAGAGAATCATGGTTCCCAGTGCCAAGCTGCGTCCCAATCACACACTTCGTCGAAGCCTTGACCAAGCGCCCCCGATACGAACTGTCCATACACTTTGCGTGCGGTGCAGGTACCTATATGTTCAAAGACGGCGACAAACTCGTCCCAATAGCCTCCTTCGTCGACTTAGAAGGGCTGCTGGAATACTTGGAAGAGAAAGCGGACGAACTGAAGGCTGGCAAGAACAAGTACCTAGTCGTAGCCAAAGTCCTAGCTAAAATGGGAACGTTCATCGACAGAAGCAAACAACCCAAAGGCCTAGCGTTGAGTAAACTACTGTTCAACGCACTCGTCAAGAACGACTACACCGCCTTGGGCGCATTCCACCACAAATCAATGTTCCTGGGCATGATGCACTTCATGGACAAGTACAACCACGATGAGGAACGGCTACGAAGATGCGACATCCACTACCTTAGCCCAGACATGAGAATAATCCCATTCTGCGCCTTCAACGTAATCCCAGAATGGTACAGGGACGCCATCCAACCAAAGTACGGAATCCCAATCGAGCAATGGGAGAAAGACCATAAGACAACCCTAGAACAAGGACTCTACAAGGGCACTCTACGAATAGGTAAAGGCCACTCCGCAGGATGCGGATGCCCACTCGGCGCAGTCAACACACCAAGCTCCGAACTCTTGACCATCGAAAACGGCATGATCAAGACGAAGTAACACCTCCCAGAATTAATCCCCCAAAGCCTTTCCTTCCCATTTCGATTTTATCAACTAGAATATTCTCTCAAGTTTTGTTGTGGAACAAAAGATTCTTCGAAGCCAGAACCTGAACGTTTTTCAGTGAAACTGATTCTTACTAGGACCTTCAGAGGCAGCCCGGCATGAAAACCGATTACGATTTGATCATTGCCGGAGCAGGCATCGCCGGAATGGTGACCGCTGCCTCTGCAGCAAAACACTCTAACCAGAACATCAAAATCTTGGTAATCGACCGAAACTCAAGAGACGAGGCCGGGAAGAAAACTTCGACCGGCTGGGTCTGCGGAGACGCAGTCAGCAAAGGTAGCCTAGATTACGTGCGGCGAGAAGTTGGAATAAGTTACGGGAAACCGGAGCTTGAGCACGCAATCCACGGCGTCGTAGCCTATTCTCCAGATCACGAATCCAAAGCGATGTTCGACGGTGAAGGATACATGCTTAACCGTCGACTCTTGCCCCAACGCCAATTGCGTGATGCTGAGAAACTCGGCGTTGAATTTCAGTTTGAAGCATATGCCGATTCTCTCGTAGTTGACGACGGCTTCATCCGCGGAGTGCATTGCCGCTCTGCAAAGGACAATTCCACATTCAAGAAAACGGCACAGCTCGTGGTTGACGCTACTGGATCGGCCTCACGTCTCAGAACCGGCCTCCCAATCGCGAGCCACATTGAGAAAGAGATCGATAAAGAGAACGATATGGAATCGACTGGCCGGTACATCCTAAAATTCGAGACGGGTAAGCGCGATAGCACGTTCTTCGATCCAGAAATTTGCATTATTCATTTGGATCAAAAGATTGCGCCAGGCGGATATGCCTGGGTGTTCCCAAAGGGTGAAGACAAGATGAACGTGGGTTTGGGGGTTCAGAGGCGGCTTCTGGAGCGGAGGAACAAAGAGTTGGGGAAGAACGACACGCTCCAATCCCTCATAGCTGAATACGTTAAAACCAACCCCGTAATCAAGAACTGGAAGCTGACGGACGCGGTCGAGGATAGGGGAAACGAGAGGGGGACCTGGCAAGTGCCAGTGCGTCGACAGAACGATTGCATGGTTGCTAATGGTTACATGATTGTGGGCGACGCCGCCTGGATGCCTCGTCCAATCGACGCCGGCGGAATAGGCCCCGCACTCTACGCGAGCACGATTGCAGGCAAAGCAGTGGCCGAATCTCTCGAATCAAAAGACACTTCTGAGAAAGGACTCTGGAAATTCAACACCGAATACGTTAGAGCTTATGGTTATCGAATGGCGAGCTCTGAGGTTCTTCGACGCTTCCTACAAACACTCAGCAACGAAGACCTGAACTATGGAATGAAACATTTCCTAGGCCAAGATGATGTGGATAGCATTACGAGACGGGAGCACCCAGAATTCAAACGCGTAAGCCTAGGAAACCCCGCACGTGTTCTTTGGGCCTTACCCCGACTCGCGCTGGCCAGGGGGTTAAGGTATACGGCTGAGAAGAGCAGAAAACTCATTCAACACTACATGAATTACCCGAATTCACCCGAAGGGTTTGATGAGTGGCATACAAAATTCATGGCCGAACTTCATGAAGCTTACTCGAAGCTCTCATGAAGTCGGCAACATTCACCGAATTGCTCACCCTCTCTCTGCAAACCCGCACGCATCAGATTCAAATAGTCCTGAAGTTGACTTGAAATCGAACTTATAGGACTCTGAAGTAACATGCAGGAATTTCTAGAGAAAGTTAATGCAAAGCAGAAGAAGTATTTCATTCAACTCAGATCAAAACTTCGCGCACTCCCAGAAATCGAAGAAACGATTGAGATCGACGAAGTCTCAGGAGAATGGTGCCCTGCCTACAGAGTCAAAGGTTCGGACTTAGTCTGGGTACATTTTGACGAACACCTGTGGGTCAACTTCCCGGTTGAGCCGAACTTCGAGAAAAAAGTCCTCCAAGACGAAAACCTTGACAACTATGTGGTCGACTGCGTAAAGGAAGCCGAACAAACGGGAAGCGAAAAATGGGCGACCGTCGAAATCAAATCTGGCGAGAACGTGGACCAGGTCGTCCCACTTCTAGAACTCCGATACTCGGTTCTGGCTTCGTAACACGTCTTAGGTCACGCGACTCTTGGGTTTAGCCGCGTCTTTAACGGCAGATGTCCCCTCATCTGACCAAAGATACTCGAAAGTACCTTTCACGTTTTGAGTTATACCTATGGCGTTTTTGCGCGAGAAGCTTGATCAGGGGCTCTTGTTGCGTAGCGTTTCTCTGATGGCCTTTCCAGTGTTCTGAGCCCAAGTGCTGATTGTGTCCGTGTCGCTTCCTATGCAGAAGTCACGGTAACCCAAATCGGTCCATTTTTCCATATCCTCCACATTGCATTCGGCCCTTATGCGTATCCCTTTTCTTTTGGCGACTCGGTAGCTTCTTTCCATGGTCTCGGTGATCTCCACGTTGTTGTATCCTTCGCCAGGACGATTAATGGAAACAGAGAAATCGCTGGGACCAAACTGGACCATATCAATTCCAGGTAAGGAGAGCGCTTCCTCGATGTCGTCGGCTAGGGTTTTGGTCTCAATCATTATCGCTATCACAATATCGTTGACAAACTTGACGTAGTCCTGAAGCGTTACGCGTTGGCCTCTCACCATTCCATAACCCATCACTCGGCCGTATTGGACTCCGTTGATTCCGCCCTGGGGAATGAGTTTGACGGATTGAATGCATCTCCTAACATCTTCGGTTGAGCAACAGTCCGCGAAGAGCATTGCCGTGAAGCCTGCCTGAATTGCACGCGTTGCGATGTATGTTCTCGGCTCTTGATCTATCTTTATCATGGCATCCATACCGGTAACTTCGCAGGCCCGCGCGAGGTGTTCAAGGTCATGGGATGTATATGGGCCGTATTGACCTGTGAATTCTGCGTAATCAAACTGCTGTGAGTTGCCTATTATCTCAACGAGATTAGCCCAAGTACTAGAGTAGTGCGTTCCAACGGTAGGTTTGCCTTCCTTGAGAAGTCTCCTCAGTTTGTTAGCGGGCATCATACAATTTCGCTCTTAAACGATGTTAACTATTACACAGATAAGCGATTCTTTGGCTTGATAGTTGTTCATAGAACTTGTGACCATCTAGGACTGGAGAATCTTTCCAAACAGGCCTGGGAATTTCGCTTTTACTAGCTGCTACCACTCATCTCAATCCGGACTGCCAGTTTCCTGCGAGCTTGAGGCTCCGCGGAAGTACCTTGAGGTCTGCTTTTGATCGTTGACATCTCGAACCACACATTTTCTCGCGTTTCGAATTCCAGTTGAACCCTAACGCACCCAATCAGTACCGGGAGTTGGTGCACTAGCTTAAACCGCGGTCCGCACCGCCATCCTAGCTACGTCAACTGAGAGGGTGTTATCGATTGACTAACCCCACGAATCATCGGCTCAAGTCCAGAACTAAACGACCTCCGCACCCCACCTCGGGAGAGGAATTGCGGCTTCGAGCCCTTAGCGAAAAGGGAAGGATCTCGCGTCTCTCACGCGTGCGGGAACTTGTTCTCGGATTCCAAGACGGCTTGCTTGTACCCTTAGCCGTCGTTACGGGTTTAGCGGCTGCAGCCTTTGGCCCAGTCACCGTCATAGTTGGTGGCCTAGCAGAGGCCGCTGCAGGAGCGCTCGCGATGGGCACTGCCAGCTTCTTAGCCAGTCAGGCCGAGAACCAATTGTTCCGATCAGAGATCGAAGATGAAGCAGCTCAAATCAGAGAGCATCCAGAAGTGGAGCGTCTGGAACTCGAAATGCTATTGAGAGAAGAGGAAATCAGCGCGGAAGACGCAAAGCTGGCAAGCGAAGTTATTGCTCGGTCAACTACTTCTCTAAACAAGACAATGATAGAGAAGGAATTAGGCCTACCCTACGGAGAAACGAATACGGCACTTAAGGACGCAATCGTTGTAGGTTCATCCTACGCTGGCGCCGCCTTCATACCGCTCTGGCCGTATCTTCTGTGGCCCTTGGTTCTCGCACTACCAATCTCGCTCGTAACGACTGCGTTCGCTCTATTTGCATTGGGCGTGGTAAAGGGACGTGTGGTTAGGATGACGCTACTTCGAAGCGGGATTCAGGTGCTATGCATCGGAGGCGGCTCCGCCGCAATCGGATATCTCATCGGGTCCATTATCCCGCGACTATTCGGAGCATAAACACCAATAGTTGAACGGCAGGAAATCTTTGTGTAGGTGCAATCGTGCGCGCCAGTATAGCCACACACAAACCGCGAAAAACGAGATGGGGAATAATTGTCAAGAGACCACATTTCAGGAGATAATTGGTAAGTGATGTTTGGATGTCAGAAAAGAGGTGTATTATTTGTGGTTGCAAGGATCACAGGCTGATTGGCTGTTCAAACCATATGGCCAGAAAATGTAGCTGTTATGAGAAATAGCCATCACTGGAAAAGCGAGAACAGAAGTCAACGTAGCTCCGAAAGATCTTGCCGGGGTGGCTCGGATTATTGCTGGTTGTTTTGGGTTTGCTTGACTGAGGCGAACCGGTTGCTTCGCAAGCCACTTTCGCATCTTACCCAGTGTAACCTACGGTCCGCAGTTCCATTCCTAGATTTTCTCCGCCTGTCAAGTAGAAGTAGGCTACGCTGTTTCTGGTGGGCACGAAATTACCTCCTGACCCGAGGTACGTGTTTGGGTAGAGAAGCCATTCAACCGTCACCGTTCCCGCCGCCGTTGCCAAGGGGTTGTTCGTTGTGAGTAGGCAATTCGTAATATCAACCCTAATAGCCGTATAGGGTGGGCCTTGCACATAGGCGATGCCGAATATGCTGGGGCTGCTGGGGCTGTAAGCAATTGTAATTATCGCGCCTCGGTAGGTGAAATTCTCGACTTTCAGTGTAGTCTGACTGATTGTTGACAGTCGAAGGGTTAGAAATGGGGTTCCGTTGTAGGTTAAGCCTGTTACGGTGTTTAGTTCCGTCACGGTGGTTGTAACCGAAAATCCAATCATTGTTCGCGACGTGAGGTGGAGATTATTCGTGGTGACGACGCCAGATATGAAGCCGACAACCCAAACAACGACTATAATCGCTGCGAGACTGAGCACCTTCTCCTTATTCATGAAACAATAACTCCATGTGATCGTGGTTTCAAGAAAAGCAGAATCTCTTATGGCTGCTTCATGGAAGAGATTTCCTCAAACGGATAGTAAAGACTTTGGCCGAGTGCTACACATCTACCTTAACAGGCGTGAGAGATGAGTAAAGAAGCTGGCAATGCTTCAGACGAGCTATTCCTAGGCCCTAACTCAGGGAGGAGACATTGAAGAGTTTTCGTTGAATTGCGTGATTGCTTGAAACAACGTTTCAGCGGTGATTGGGTGAGATGAATTCGAGCCGTCAGAAATGGATGGCGCTTCTATTGGCTGTCCATTTAATCGTTCCTAGTTTCCATTACTATCCTTCCTATCCGGGTTTCGATCTGACTTGGTTTGCGTTCGATTGGTTCGAGGGTAAATGGATACTGTATCCCTTTGCCTACATGTTTGTAGGATTGCCTGCTTTCGTGTTGATCGGGTTGCCAACCATCATTCCCCTGTTACTGGTTGGCCTGATGATCTTCAACCGTAAAATGCATCGGAGTAGACCTGCGCTTCTCCCTTTAGTTCTGTCGTCCATACTCTCAGCAGTTTACATCTACGGCTGGCTCGACTACACTTGGCCCACTCCGTATCAACCAGTCCAGACTTTGTCCATCGTACTCTTCACGTTCATAGCTTACAAGAACTGGTCAAACATGAGACAAAAATAGGCGCTACTGGTGCGTGCATACACACGAAAAATCATAGTTCAAATTCTGTTGCCCGCACCACGAGAGGCACACATGCAACGAGTAAACTCAGACCATGATTCCTAGTTCGACACACATCCAGTCGAGAGGTGAGTCTGTGGAAATCGTTCGAGCAGACCGACTTGTATTAAGAGACCCTGAAGCAGCGGATTGGTTACGTTACTTCCAAGGATGGACTCACGTGGGTAAAGAGCACCAATAATTCCATCTCATCAAATGGTCCTGCTGTTTGGGATCAAGGCGGCCCGAAGGGATATATTTCTCCCCAACCATTTCGGGAACCGGGCTAGGACCACTAATCGCTACGGCCTGGGCTGCGATGCTCTCGATAGGAGAGGACGACAACACGGACTTGACGAAGAGAATTGTCTGGACCGCCGACGGTATTAGACGCGGCTTGGCGAGTGAGTTCCTGCAGGATCTTAGGGACGCCACGAGAGAAGCGGTGGAAAACCCTACGAGAGAGTCAGGCCTGGCACCCGTAGACGGGATGGCTGAGTCACTGCCTGAGAAATCGGTTTCCGAATTGCTGAAGTCGATGATACAATAGGGTTTGAAGACGCGGTGAAGATAGAGGATGGGTAGAGAGGAGGACCGGATCCTCGGCATAGATCTGGGTACGTCGTCTTGCAAGATCATAATCACAGACGCGCTTGGAAGGATCATCGATACGGAATCCGAGACATATACAGTGTATTCCCTTCCTAACGGCGGAGCCGAGCAAGATCCGGAAGAATGGTGGCGGGCAATCGTCTCTGCCACCTCAAGGGCGATGGAGCGGAGAACAGCAGAAAGGGAGAATATCGTGGGTGTGGGTGTTACGGCGCAGTGGTCAGGTACCGTCGCAGTCGACAAGAATGGGAAGCAGCTCAGAAACGCAATAATCTGGATGGACACCAGGGGAGAGCCATACGTAAGGGAACTAATCGGCGGGTTCCCAAGCATCTCAGGATACAGGCTCGACAAGCTGCTCAACTGGATTAGAAAGACAGGTGGCGCTCCAGCTCGCTCCGGCAAGGACTCGATTGCACACATACTCTTCCTAAAGAACGAGGAGCCGGAGGTATACAGGGAGACTTTCAAGTTCCTGGAGCCAAAGGACTACGTCAACCTCCGTCTCACAGGGAACTTCTTCGGATCATACGACGACATGGTGGTGCATTGGGCGACAGACAACAGGAGAGCAGAAACTGTACGGTACGACATGAGTCTCCTTAAGCTCTCGACGCTCGACCCTGAGAAGCTTCCCCCCCTTAAGCAGAGCATGGAGATCATCGGCGGTGTCACAAGGGACGCTTCAGAGGAACTTGGCATACCAGCGCGGACGAAGGTTGTGGCAGGCGCTGGGGACATGCAAGCCTCGCTCATTGGCAGCGGCTGCACGGAGTACCATCAGTACCACCTCTATCTCGGCACATCGTCCTGGCTGACGACGCACTTTCCGAGAAAGAAGACAGACATTGCACACAACATAGCTTCCTTGCCCTCAGCAATGCCCGGCAGGTATTTTGTCGCAGCCGAGCAAGAGTCCGCTGGCAACTCGCTCGAGTTCATCCGGCGAATCCTTTTCGGGGAAGTGGAGCGACCTTCTGAAGGGCATGACTACAAAGAGATGGATAAGCTCGCCGCCGAAGCTGCAGCTGGGAGCCAAGGACTTATCTTTGCTCCGTGGCTTTACGGCGAGAGGACACCAGTAGAGGACAGCCACCTGAGGGGAGCATTCATCAATATGTCGCTGAGAACCGACCGCGAATGCATCGCGAGGTCGGTCCTTGAAGGCGTAGCGTACAACATGAAATGGTTGCTAGATACTGTCGAGACGTTCTGCAATCATCTAGCAGAGCCCATCAGGTTCGGCGGCGGAGGAGCAAACTCTCCTCTCTGGAGTCAGATACTTTCCGATGTCCTGCGCAGACGCATAATGACCGTCGCCAACCCAACCTCTACCACTGCACGGGGCGCAGCCCTGTTGGCCGCCGTCGGCCTCGGGCTAACCTCGTGGGACGAAATCCCTGCCGCAATTCCAGTCACTGGCGAATACACACCAGACCCAGAGAGAGCGAAAACCTACGAGCAGAGATACAAACACTTCAAGCAGTTCTACTCTAAGAACAAGAAACTCTTCTTCGAGATGAATCGTAGAAACTAGTGCTCATATGCGTTTGCAGCTCGCGACCTGCTCTGATTTTGACAGGTCACATAGAATCTACATAAGCTAGATTCTTCCAGCGAGCCAGGTGCTGATCTCTCTCAGTAGCTCTTCCTTTCCTGGCTCGTTAAGCACTTCATGATAGAACCCGTCGTAGACCTTCAGTGTCTTGTCAGCAGAGGCCACTCTCTTGAAGAAGCCCTCTGTCGCCGAAGGGTCGACTATTCCGTCGCCAGAACCTTGCATGATCAAGCATGGTATGGTAAGCTTAGTCGCGTCGCGTATCGTTTCGTCGACGGCGCGCATGAGTTCAGTGTAGAACCTTGTACTTGCTACTCCATGAACCAAGGGATCATTGACATAGTTACGGACGATTTCTGGATCGTGCGAAAGGAGGTTTGGGTCCAAGCCAGTTTTCATAGACAAGGTGGGAGTGATCCTCGAAAGCATCTTACCTAGGGCAACTTTCCAAGGTGGAACTTTCATCTTCAATCTTAGAAGAGGAGCAGTAGCGACCACGCCGGAGAGTGCGCTTCCATGTTTCTCAGCGTAGTCCAAAACGACGAGTCCTCCAAGGCTGTGGCCGATGAGAAAAGTCTTTGCCTGAGGGCTCTGCTCTTTCGCCTTTTCGATCGCCCGACCAGTATCATCTAAGTAATCATCGAAGTTGTCCACATGTCCTCGGCCGCCGCCCGATTTGCCGTGGCCACGGAGATCCGGAGCCCACACTGCGTACCCTGCTCGCGAAAGATGATCAGCTACATGCATGTACCGGCCACTATGATCCCCTTGCCCATGAATCAAAACAACTAGCGCTTTGATCTTCCCGACCGGTTTCCACGTACGGTAGTGAATCTCTGTTCCTCGCTTGCCTTCAAACTGGCCTTCGTCAGAGCTCACGCTTGTACCTGCCAAAGTTGACTCAAGCTACTCAGTGTTGTCCCGAGGTATAAGGGCGAGGTCCCAGTCTTAGCCAATGATTCTGGCAAGCCATTCACTAGTTGCAGGTCTTGGAGGCTAGTCATGTCTCGCCCAGTTGAGCGATCTCTGAACAGCTCTGCTCCAGTCTTCGCGTATTTCCTTACGTGCCTCCGGAGTAATGCTTGGTTTTTTTCTAGCGCTGAAGGACTAAGACCCAAACCCACACGCGCACGATTGGCGGCTCTTTGACGTTCATCACCGGAAATTTCCGCTTCAGCGAGTCATTGCTTTCTCGAAGACCGGTACTGCTGCTGTCAATGTTATGAGCGCGTAGGCAATGAGGATCATTAGATCCATTCCTATCACGTTGAGACCAGCGTTCAATATGACTATTTTTCTGAGCGCGTCAGCGGCATAGTACAGTGGCATCGCTTTTCCTATCCACTGCATCCAACCGGGAAGCGAAGTCACGGGGAATATTATGCCACTAAGAAACATCATGGGAAATTGCAGCAAGATAACTATCATTTGTGCAGTCTCTTGTTCTGGAGCGAATGCTGTGAGAATTATCCCAACCCCCACAAAGCTCGCCACTCCTAAGAGCATTGTGAGCACCATCAGAAACGGGCTCCCGTAGATCCGCACTCCAAAAATAAGCATCGAAAGTCCCAAGATTAGGAAAGCCTGGATCAATCCTCGCACAGTCTGGGAAAGGACCTTTCCGAAAATAACCGCCCTCCTAGTTATGGGGGAGACCAAAAGACCGTCCATCGTGCCTTGCTCTCTTTCTCGTGATATCGCAAAACCAACTCCTGACAAAGCCCCGAAGACCACAGTTAACGCCATGAACCCAGGAGCGAGGAATTGGAATGTCGTAGAAGGACCAGAAATCAACGGAACTTGAGTAATGGAAACTGGTTCAAGAAGAAAAGACGGGTTGATGGAGTTGCCCATCATATTCGTCATAGTCGTTGTCGAGATACTCGATGATATCACACCGAAGACTGTAGCTATTTCACTTTCGACGACCGCCGCAATCTGCGGATTGGTTTCGTCGACAGTTACTTGCACAGTCGCCTGCATCCCAGCACTAATCGCGGCTGTGAACCCATCAGGTATGACGACGATTCCGGAAATCGTACCCCATATGATGCTGTCCCTTGCTGTCTGATAGCTAGTCACTTCCGATACTCGGAATAGCTGTTGTGCCTGGGCAATGTCTACGAATTGATTCGCAACGGCGTTTGCAAGGGAACCTCGGTCCATTTGGACTAACGCTACTGGTATGTTGGGGTAAGCTGTGGGCATGTTACCGACCGCAAGGTTTGCTTTCGGCGTAGTCGGGAACATGTATCCAAACATCGCCATCAGCAAGAGGGGCATCAAAAGGAAACTGAACAGAAGCATCTTTGCCCTCCACAAGTCCAGGAGGTCACGCCGTGCTATCTTGAGAGCTATCGAAAACGTTCGAAGTTCGCTGGGCATGCGCCTACATTCTCCCCATCACTCTGCGCATGGGAATGCGATCTGACGCTGAGTCCCTTAATTCGCGGCCTGTGAGAGTCAAAAAGACCTCAAGCAGATTGTCCGATTTGTACTTATTCTTCAGTTCTTGGGGCCTTTCTGTCGCTATTATCTTGCCATGGTCAATTATGCTAATTCTGTCTGAGAGTTCATCAGCTTCTTCCATTATGTGCGTGGTCAGGACGATTGTATGTCCCATTTCCTTCAGTTCTTTTACGAGATCCCGAACGAAACGTGTACTTTGAGGATCAAGCGCTGTCGTGGGCTCGTCCAAGAAGATTATTTCTGGATCGTGGAGCAGCGCCCGAATTACATTAAGCCTCTGTCTCATTCCACTTGAGTAACCGCCCACAACTCTATCCTTAAATGGGGTGAGCTGAACCATGTCCAAGAGCTCGTGTGTCCTTTTCCGCAGCGAATTCTGATCTATTTCGTATAGGCTGCCAAAGAACATCAAGTTCTCGAAAGCTGTCAGCCGGGGGTACATGATCAGCTTCTCGGAAACGAGCCCGATTCTCTTCCTGACCTCATCCGCTTCGTGAGCAATGTCGTATCCCGCAACCTTGGCGCTTCCCGATGAGGGAGTCAACAGCGTGCAAAACATCCTTATCGCTGTGGTCTTTCCCGCCCCGTTTGGGCCAAGAAATCCGTAAATCTCTCCCTTGCGCACGCTGAGGTCAATGTGGTCAACGGCAGTGAAGCTGCTGAATCGTTTCGTTAGACGATGAGTCTCAATTGCATAGTCAGATACCCTGTCTAGGGCATCACTACTCTCCGGAAACATCGTCTCGGTGGTCAATGGGACGCCATGAGTTTCCGTCCGTCGCATGACCATTGTTCAATCTCCTATCTCTTTCTTGCGTTCAAGTGCCTCTATATCGATTCGACAGCTCCCCTACGTATTTTAATATAGTTACTCGACATAATCCGCGGGCATAACCTGTGGCCAGAGGATTTCAGTCGGGGCTCTATGAGCTAATGTTTTTCATGGCTATGAAGAAGCGCACAGCGTACGGATACCAGCTGGCTGAACAGTTTAGGAAGATGGCTGGGGGCCACATCAAGGTGAGCTATGGGACGATCTACCCATTCCTGCGTCGCATGGAACGAAGGGGGATCATAGGGTCTAGACGTGATGAATCGTCAGGTCGGGTGTATTATGAGCTTACTAGACGAGGCCGAGGAATTCAGGAAAGACTATCGAAACGAATCATGGAATCTCGGAAAGAATGGGAAGAGAGACTGCTTGGCATTCTCGCAATGCATGCGGAAGTGTTCGGACGAAAGGCCCTTAGAGACTTGTTGAAACGCGCTCAGTTGTGAGGCGCTACCATGAGAATGAGCTGGTCAAATCCTAGAAGGCTTTCTCATGAATTGCACCAGACGCCTCTTTCTTCCAGATAGATGCGATTCTCGCATCGAGCTTATCGTAGTACTCGTATCCGTCCCACAGAAGTTCGCGTATTTCTTCTAGGTTGGTAGGGGGCTTCCAGAACTCGTACGCTTTCAGAGTTTGATTGATTATCATGCCTCGCGCATTGTAGCGGTCCGTCATTACTCTCTTGACACCTGCGTCTGCGAGCCGGCTGAGCCCGTCTTCAAGTTGATCTTCCGTCACATACGGCAGGATTGGTGCAATGAAAACCCAAGTACCCACCCCAGCTCGATTGAGCCTTCTGAGAGCCGCAATCCTGTCCTTGACGAGGGATGAATGAGGTTCGAAGAACTGTTGCGCTTTGTCGCTGAAGGTGGTTATCGTGAATCCAACTTCAACTCTCTCCTTCATGCGCGTAAGGAGGTCGAGGTCACGGAGAACCAGAGAGTTCTTGGTCAGAATGGAGACAATGAACTTCTCATATGCTGACAGAAGCTCGACAGCGCCACGCGTCAGCTTGTATTTTGCTTCCACCGGCTGGTATGGATCGCACACACTACTCAACCATACCCTTCCGCCTGAGTTTGTTGGAAGCTCCTCGGCCAACACATCCAGCAAGTTCACCTTAACATCCACGAAACTGCCCCAAGCGTCCTGCAGGTGTCCGGAAAATCGACGCATGAAATTGGCATAACAGTACACGCAACCGTGCATGCAACCAGTGTAAGGGTTGATCGCATAATCATACGCAGATACCTGCGTCTTCGAGAGAGCGGTTTTGCAGTGCTTCTCGGTGAGCTTCAACTTCTCGGGCAACTTCGCTCATCTAGGTGAGAGTGACACAAGCATTCGCGCTTCGTTTACATAGGGTCGTCTGGGGCAGTAACAAAACGGTGTCGGTCAGCAAAATAGCGGATACAATATGCCCATCAAAACCAGCTAAAGCAACAATACTATTGTGTTAACGGCAAGAAAAGATCTGCCTCTCGAAATCGTTCTCAGCCTAAGCAGAATCGCAGAAGCGTAGTGACGCAAGTGTGTGGGTATACTGGTGTGACTGAATCGTAACGTGTTAGGGCAGTCCCGAGGTCCAGCCGTTCGTTCATCCTGCTGAGGAAAGGGGCGTTTGATTTTTGGATGAACTATTGGCATTGACTGCATCCAACCGCCTCTGGGCACGCCCTCCGATGGTAGATTACTGTTCTCGCCTAATTTCTTGAATTCTGCCGTATGATTTTCGGTTGAACCGTGTACATCTCTTAACCACGTATGCTGGGCCAGAATAGAACCCAAACCAACCCGCAAGAGCCGCATCAAGCGTAGTATTGGCGTAGGATTCAACATAATCCGGGCATCCCTTGCACTCATCTGGGAAATCCTTAGCACATGATGTTTTCACGAGTTTACTCATGATTAAACCCACCACGAAGTCTTGAGCATTCTTCATGGCCTCGGCTAACGTACATGTTTACGTAGGGTCAGAGAATTGAATTTTTCCCCTAGTACCGTAATTATCGAAGGAAAACCCAGAAACGACTCCTAGCTCTGCATGGGAAATGGTTACTGACAGCGGAGACTCGACAGCATAGTGCGGAAATCAGTCGATGTGCTCAATAGTGGCTGTGCTTTGGGAGGAATACAACTGCTCACATAGAGACGCTGATAGATTTGGGGATCTTAATCTTTGGGCCTCCTGGTTCTGGGAAAGGTACCTACGCATCGAGGTTGTCCGAAGAGCTTACCATTCCGCACATCTCAACCGGCGAACTGGTCAGAGAGGAGATAAAGAATCGGACTGAGACTGGGAGGGAGATCGAATCCTACTCGAAGTCTGGAAGACTCGTGCCCGATGAGGTAATCGGGAAGCTCCTTGAGAGTAGGATCTCGCAAGGTGACTGCGCAAAAGGTTTCATTCTGGATGGGTTCCCGCGCACAGTTACGCAGGCTGAGGTTTTGGAGAGGATAAGCAGGCCCGACGTGGTTGTTAATTTGGATGTGCCGGACGATGTGATTCTTGAAAGGCTCTCAACTAGACAAACCTGCGGAACATGTGGCGCAATATACAATGAACGTTTCCTCAAGCCGAAAGCCGCAGGGATATGCGACAAGTGTGGTGGGCAATTACGCAAAAGGGATGACGACCAGCCTAGTGTAATTAATGAACGCCTGAAGGTTTACGGAATTCAGACTCAGCCTTTGCTGAACTACTATCATAAGAAAGGCATCGTGCGAAATCTCGTCAACAAGGAAGCAAGTGTGCCCCCCGACAAAGTCGTGAGAGAAATTCTGAGAATCCTCAAAGCCGAGCAACCTGTGTGAAGCAAAGTTTCATTCGTCGTTGAGCCATCCGAAGACTCTGGTTTCTCCGACAGCTGCTTCGAGACCCCTTTAATCATCTTATTGCTCAGTCGCTGATTCCTGGGAGACTGCATTGGGACCTGAGGCTCCAACTCCGTTAGCAGCCGCGCTTGTTGCTCGAGTCGTTGAACCAATAATTTTGACATCTAGCCATCTGAATCGTATATGAGTAATTATTGGGCACTCTGTTCCATTTCGGACAGAGGGCTCTATGGCTTTGATTTCACAAGATACCGCAAATCCTCTTTATCCGCTTGACCCAGCGTCCTCCCTACAAACCACCGTTGCATAAAGCCTGGAAGACCTTTCAGAGTCATCTCACCTCTTGTGATTAACTTGGTTGCATCGCCCGCGTCGCTAAACCTGCTTTCTATGTAACTGCCAGGAGTAACGGGGCCCGTGCTCGCGATTATCTCCCACCTGAAAAAATCCATCGGTGCCATTTCGTACCGCATCGTGAGATTGAAGGTTCTTCCATAGGTATGCATTACCCTTTCCAAGACCCAGCGATTTCCTTCCTTGCTGACTTGCTTCTGAGATAAGACGGTAGGATGTATTCTCCCAATGACTTCGTTGTCGGTATGCAACTCAAGGACTCCCCAGAGTTTTTCCCTTGCGGCTGGGAAGACACTTTCCTCGCTTATGATTACCATGGCAACTTCTTAGCATGAAGTAGCAGATAGTACTCACATAAGCTTTCGGAACCTCGCTAGTGAATACGGATTCTCAGATATTGACCGCCGCACGGTTCCGCTCTTGACTGATTAGCTTGGCATAAGTCACCTAGTGACATTGACAGGATCATGGGCACTAGGTTTCAGGTGAACAATACTGGTTCACCCAACAAATGTTAGGGTGATCGCGTAGTACCATAGGAGAATACTCATCGGCACGAACAATGCAATACAAAGTGTTGCTATGATTGGATTCCTGGTCCGTATTGTTAGCCAGATGGGGAAGAGGAAGGAAAAGAAGCGGAGGATTGACAGGTGGGTAATGACGACGAATAGAATCGCTATGAACACGGCCAAAGGATATGTCGCAAGGCTTCGGTCCAGTTTCCAAATCATTATGATAAGGTAGCCGAATAAGGCTACAGAAACCAGTATTCCAGGGTCGAGGGTGCAGCAGCCTTTGAGACCCACGAGAATTTGGGAAAGAATAGTTGGCACCAGTCCGAGTTTTGAATCAAAGACCCAATAGCTCTCATCAGTCCAAGAAACAAACGGGTTGCCCGTGGCGATGTAACAGTATGCTGCCCACATGCCCAGGAGACCAATGGGGAATAGAACATGGGTCAATCGACGATAATTTCTGGACCTTACAAGATCCAGGACAACGGGCACAAGGATAGCCACACCATAGATCCTCGTGATACTTGCAATGCCTGCCATCAACGATGAGGCGATGAGCTGTTCCTTCTTGTAGAAATACCAGGCCGATACTGTGGCGAAGAGGAATAACGACTCTGAGTAGCCAAGTGTCGTGAATACGAAGACGTACGGGAATGTTGCCATGAACATTGTCGCATACACTGCCTCCCTAGGAGCCATGTATTGCTCTGCCACGAGCTGAAACATGACTATGCTTGCCAACGCGAAGATCTGAGTGGCAACAAACGCACCTAGGGGATAATTACCTATGAGAAGAGCTCCCATCACTCGAATAATTATCGGGTATCCTGGAAGGAACACGTATTGCGGGTGAGAGTAACCGGCTGTCGCGATGAGGAGGAAGTGTGGGCTATCCCAAGCATTGAACAACCAAAGCCAACTTGAAGAGGCAATCGGACTCGTTGTGTTACCTAGAAGAAACAGAGAAGGGTTAGCGTCCATCCACGATGTGTGAAACTTCCCTCCTGCGCTAAGTAGATGATAAAGCCAGAGAGCGCCAAAAATGCGAATTACCGCAACTAGGAGAAGCGGGTAGCAAAATCGTTTCCATTCAGGTCGTGGTGGTAGAAGGAAAGATTTTCGCGCTGGACCCATTCGATAGTCCACTGGCCGAAGACTCAAGCCTTCCTCACGTTATAAGATCTGTTGAACTAAAGACTTGGGCCGTATTTTGCCACATTAGAAAATTCTGAAAGTGAATACTTTCTTCCGTCTCAGCCCTCAGGTTACTCAACTCATTAGTTCTAATTTCTTAGCGAACCTACGCCGTCCTATGAACTGTCCAAATTGTGCTTGCATGCTTGAACTCGATTCCCTCGAATATCGCTGGCACAGCGAACAACTGATAGCTAGATCCAGTTACTCATGTGCCTATTGCCATCAGATCTGAGTTAATCCGGGTTAAGGAAGGCAGGGATTTGGTTAGAGCAATTCCCTTAACGGATGTTGAGGCTTGATCTGAAGAGTTAATTCAAATACTCCAAGAGACCAACTTTCGAAAGATCCTACGATTACATTGAGAGTCGAGGACGTGAGAGGCAAAATGAGTGGAATAGACAAGACGGTACTTCCATCGTGGGAAGCAGAACACGGAAGAACTAGACGCACAATCACTCGGGTTGTGACTCACTTCAGGATTTGTCTCCAATGTTTGATACCATAGCCGGGTTGCTTGGTCTAGTTTCCTACTGGTTGCGCAAGCCTCTAGCCAAAACCCAGGGCACATTGCAAGTGCCAGGACTTCAAGCTCCCGTGGAAATTATCCGGGACAAGTGGGGTGTTCCGCACATCTACGCAGCCAATTCCCATGATCTAATGTTCGCTCAGGGGTTCGTGCACGCACAGGACCGCCTTTGGCAGATGGATTTTCAGCGACGGCTCGTCGCTGGGCGACTATCCGAAGTGATGGGTGCGGTGACCGTGCCCGTCGACCGCTGGATGCGCATACTGGGTATGCGAAAGGTTGCGGAGAAAGAGGTCAACATGATAGGTTCTGATGCGCGCGCCAACGTAGAAGCCTACGCCTCCGGCGTAAACGCATGCATTGATGGAGGACATCTGCCGGTTGAGTTCAGCCTTCTACGCTACAAACCAGATCGCTGGGCCGTTGCCGATTCCCTCTCCTGGGTCAAGATGATGTCCTGGAGCCTGTCGGTCAATTGGGAGACCGAGATTCTGCGCGCGCAACTCATCGCCCGCCTGGGACCTGAGAAGGCTGCGGAACTGGAGCCCGACTACTTTGAGCGTTGGCCAACAATCGTGCCCCCGGGCGTAGACTATTCCGCTATCGGGGGGGCAGCCTTGTTGCGGGCTGAGGCGGCTCGACCGTTCACTGGCCCTGCTGCTGGGGATGGTCTTGGTAGCAACAATTGGGTTCTCGCAGGCTCGCACACGGCGACAGGGGCTCCATTGCTTGCGAATGACATGCATCTCCTCATCAGCATGCCCGCGATCTGGTACGAGAACCACCTCGTAGGTGGTGACCTGAACGTGACCGGCGTCACCTTCCCCGGCATTCCCGGCGTGGTTGCCGGCCACAACGAACACGTTGCCTGGGGCTTCACAAATGGCTTCCCGGACGTACAGGACCTGTACATAGAGCATCTGCGCCGCACCGACGACGGCCGCGTACAATACGAACACAAGGGCGAATGGTTGGATGCGCGCCTCGTTCGCGAGGAAATTCGAGTCAAGGGCGGTGAGACTGTCGTCGAGGAAGTTGTCATCACACAACACGGTCCCATAATCAACCAGCTGGCTCCGGATTTCACAGGGGAACAACCCCTCGCCATGCGCTGGACATCCCTCGAACCAGACACAATGATACTCGCGCTAAATGGAATGAACTGTGCCCGCAGCTGTCTGGAGTTTAGAGAGAAGCTACGTCACTGGGCGGCTCCAGTCCAAAACATCGTCTACGCAGACACAGCTGGAAACATTGGCTACAGTTTTCCCGGAAAAGTACCTATACGCGCTAAGGGAGATGGTCGAGTGCCCGTCCCAGGGTGGACGGGAGATTACGAGTGGACCGGCTACATTCCATTCGAGGAACTGCCCCATACGTACAATCCACCGCAAGGTTACGTGGTCACCGCGAACAATCGCGTCACCGACGACAAATATCCCTACTTCCTAAGTCGCGACTACGCCATCGCCGATAGAGCACAACGCATCACCGAACTGATCAAAGCTCGCGACAAGATCGACCCCGCATACATCAAACACATGCAGTTCGACCAGACCTCGCCCATGGCACAAGTAGTCGCGGGATATCTGGGGCAGCTGAGAGTGGAGGATCCCGAACTCGCCCCGGTTGTTGAGATCATGAAGAACTGGAACGGAGAGCTTGCACCTGACAGCCCAGCCGCCGCCATCTACGAGGTCTTTGTGCGACGAATGATCAACCTCATGCTTTCAGGGAAGCTGGGCGATCTCAATTCCCGCTATGCTGGCAAGGGACCAATACCAATCCTCGCCGAAGTCAGCCTATTCGGACATCGCGCCCTAGAGTGGTTACAGAAGACACTTGCCGAACCAACCTCACACTGGTTTGATCTCGGGCACGCCGAAAATCGGAATGACGTCATGCGTCTCGCCCTACGTGAAACCGTGGACTTTCTGAGCGCCAAATTTGGCCCCAAGGTCGATGATTGGGCATGGGGGAAAATGCATACGCTAACCTACTCCCACACGTTGGGCCGCGTCAAGCCGCTAGACAAGTTCTTCAACCGCGGACCCTACCCGATGGGAGGAGACCAGACAACAATATGGGCGACCGGTTCCAGCTACCATGATCTGAGCTGTGAAAACGTTATCGGTCCGCCCTTCCGCTTCATCGCAGACCTCAGCAACCTACACAACTCGCTGAGTTTACTGGCTCCTGGTCAGTCAGGGCAACCGGGTAGCAAGCACTACGACGATCATGCGAAATCCTGGTTCACAGGCGAATACCACACCATGCTCTTCGAACGTGCTGAGATCGAGCGGAGAGCAGAAGGAACATTACACTTGACACCCGCCACTTAGCTAGCACATAGCGTGATTCCTCAGTCACCGCCTCTTGTCCTGCAGCCGTAGCGTTTTCAGGCGCAAAAGGTGGAGAGTGCACACACCTTCAACGGTTGGCTAGGACGAACCTGCGGAACCTTTCAAGAGCTTCTTTCAAATTTTCCTCTCCGGTTGAGAACGCCATCCGAACATGCCCTTTACCTAGTTCTCCGAAAAGAGGCCCGGGGAGTAACCCGACCTTCTCTTTTTCGATTAGTTTCGCGATGAAGTTCTCGCTGGACATGCCGGTTCCCGTGATGTCAATCCATGTATAGAACGCTCCTTGTGGTGGATACGCCTTGATTCCTGGGAGGTCATCGAGTGCCTCTAGCACCATTTCTCTTCTCCTTGCGAAACGGTCGACCATCGTTTTGATCGCGGCGTTCATTCTTGGGTCTGTCAGACCTACCAACGCGGCACGTTGCGATACTGAGCTAGGGCCGAGTAAGATGTATCCGTTCAACGCGGCTACTTTTTCCATGATTTCGGCAGGACCTGCCACGAAGCCAACCCGCCATCCTGTCATTGCGTAGGCCTTCGAGAATCCATTGCTGGTGAGAGTGCGTTCCTTCAACCCCGGGAGAGACGCCGGGCTTACGTGTGTGTTGCCAGCGTACACGATCTTCTCATAGACTTCGTCCGATATGACCCAAAGGTTATGCGCCACTGCAAACTCGCTAACCTCATTGAGCACTTCCCTTGACAGCATTAGGCCCGTCGGATTACTCGGGCTGTTCAAGATCAGAAGTTTGGTTTTGCTAGTTACGCGTCGTTTGGTTTCTTCCAAGTCCAGTGATGAAGTGTGACCCTCGAACTTGACCGGCATACTTACAGGCTGTGCTCCGCAGAGGCTGGCGAGCATCCTATAGTGGAACCATGCCGGATCTGGAACTAGAACCTCGTCTCCGGGATCAAGCAAGGTAAGCATTGCGAGGAATATTCCTGATGATGAGCCGGGTGTAATGACAATTTCTCTTGAGTAATCGTAGGTGATGCCATTCTCGCGGCGAAGTTTCTCAGCAACTGCTTTTCTCAAGTCTTCGTAACCTGAAGCAGGACCATAGTGGGTGAACCCCTCGTCGATAGATCTCTTGGCTGCGACTCGAATGAAATCGGGCGTATCGAAATCTGGCTCCCCAGCACTCAGGCGAATGACATCCTTAGGAAGAGCTAGGGCCAGCCTAAAGGGCTCCAATGAGAGCTCTATGGCACGTCTCGAAATCGGCTTCATGGCTTGCATAACAAAACCAACACGAGAAGTTTCGTAGAGCTGTTGTTTGTTCCTCCGAACGTAGAATATAAACGGACAAGTAGACTATAGGTTCTGCCTCCGGCCCATAGTCCCACAAGCTCAACACAATTTGTTTCATCATCCGACTGCCCGTCATCTCCACATGAGCATTATGAGAATCGCCTGTAAGCGAAGAAGCTTCAGCTCTACTTCGGCTTCTTCTGGCTTTGCTTCCTGGATAAGATGCAGACCATGAGACGACCGGTCAATGAGTGCGACCAGCCGGTACGAGCTCATAGCTGAAAGAAGTGATTTCAGATTGAGCAGTTCACGAGACATTGGCGATCGTCCCGGCGTTCGGCAAATGTGATGGAGATTCACAGTAAAGCATGCGAGGATGAGGATGTGAGGCTCCTACTCAGGTTTCAGATTGAAACCTAACGTGCAGTTTGATTGCCCGTCTATTGACGATACGCGCTGATGTTTTTGGCATTGAGCCACCGCGTCACCGTCTGGACGAGAGGCTTTCGGCAGCCACTAAATGAGTGGTCTGCATTTGGGAAACGCTTCCATTGAATCCATTTGAAAGCTTTGGTCAATTGGGTGTAATGGGACGGCGGGAATAGCTCATCCCTGTCTCCGGTTACTAGCAAGATCGGCTTGTTTTGTCGCAAATCTCGCATGCCTAGGATTGATGGCAGGGAATCCCACTGCGCCTTCAATTCCTCCCCTGATACTCCGTTCAGCATGGTGGCGAAATCCTCCGCCATGCCAGGCGGGAGCGGTGCCTTGGCAGGGTCAATCAACGGACAAAATGATACAAGCGCACGGAAGCGTGGTTCGGCAGTCCCTGCCGCTAACGTCGCATATCCGCCCATGCTGCTCCCGACCAGCGCCAAGCGTTTTGTGTCCACCGATGGCTGGACGACAACCCATTCGGTCGCAGCTCGAACATCATCAAGCAGGCCCGTGAACGAATACACGCCTTCCGAACCCCAGCACCCACGGTAATGAAAATATAGGCAGTTCCAACCCAAGTCGCGAAGCGCATATGCAATGTCGAGATTCTTTTCTATTCCAGGCACTCCGTGCAAAAGAACACCCGTAGGGCGGGGTGAATCCCCCTCGGCCTTGTAGAATCCTCCGATCAGTCTGCAGCCTTTGGACGAAAAGACTACACCGTCAAGCCCTGCTTCGAAATTTCATCATCGACTCCCCCATATCTCCTGAATATGGGTGCTAAATATAGCCTAAAAACGGGATTTTCTCGCACAGATTGTATGATCCTCCCTCGCTCAGGAGGTTTCTGCTCATCCATAAGCTGGGGAATGTGCGCCGCAGACATATGCACCTTTGATGCCGCATGGTGCCTGGGGAGGGGATTTTGAAAGGAAAGTGTGAATAGGGGACCAGATCAGAGAGAAGTCTGACTGATCCGCCAACGTGTACTGTATGTTGTCTCTTTGAACGTGGGATGATGGAGAGCCGGGAATATCAGCTACGCATTTCAGACGTCGCATCGAAAGCAAACACGCTCGTCGTGTTACCCACAGGCTTAGGGAAGACGGTGATTGCGATCCTGGTGGCTGAGAAGAAGGTAGGAGAACTGGTAGGCGGTAAGGTTGTGGTTCTGGCTCCAACAAGACCATTGGTGGTTCAGCATCATGCCGCTTTCAGCAGCCATTTCACCAAATCTATCTGCAATCACCTAACTGGCCAGATACCTGCTGATCGGCGTCAGAAAGTCTGGGCCGAATCCAACTTCATCTTCGCCACGCCCCAAGTCATAGCGAACGACGTGCGAGCCGGTCGTTACGGGCTTTCAGATGTCTGTTTGATGGTCTTCGATGAGGCGCATCGATGCGTGAAGGATTATGATTACACGCAACTCGCTTTGAAGTATCAACAGTCGGCGGCTAACCCGCTCATTCTTGGGTTGACCGCCTCACCTGGGGGGAAGAAGGAGCAGATTCAGATGGTCTGTGAAAACCTCTTCATCAAACAGGTCGAAGTGCGATCCGAATACGACGAAGACATTCAGCCTTACGTTCACTCAATTGCGATAGATTGGAAACGTGTCCCGCTGCCCGAAAGCTACCGGGAAGTGAGCCGCCTGCTTAGAAACGTCAGCGAGGAGAAGATACAGAAACTCAAATCTATGAAAGTCCTCCCGAACATTGAATTAATCCCAAAGAAACTACTCCTAGACCTCAGAGAGCAACTAATCATAAGGCTCCGGAAGAGACGTTCGGGTTACATCTTCGCCGCCCTAACACTCCAGGCGCAAGCCATCTCCCTGCTCCACGGCGTAGAACTACTTGAAACGCAAGATATCCAGAATCTGAAGCAGTACTTCACCCGCATGTCAGAAAACCCGAAACGAACCATCAAAAGCCTACTCAAAGACCCCCGAGTTCAAACAGCCATCCAGTTGAGCGATACCATTCACACGTCACATCCAAAATTGAACGTCCTCTCCGACTTGATAAATGACCAATTAGGGTCGAACCAAACCAGTCGCATCATAGTGTTCACGCAATATCGAGACACTGTAGAGCTGATCGTGACGAAACTAGAACAGGAAGGCTCTCGCCCAGTTCGCTTCGTCGGCCACGCAACGGGCGAGGATTCAGGTCGAGGCCTATCGCAGAAGGAGCAACTGCAAACCTTGGAGGACTTCAAGTCTGGCAAGTTCAACATCCTCGTAACCACAAGCATAGGCGAGGAAGGTCTGCATGTGCCGGATGTGGACCACGTTATCTTCTACGAAGCAGTGCCATCCGAAATACGAACCATTCAGCGAAGGGGGAGAACTGGAAGAACCCGGATTGGCAAGGTCACAGTCTTGATGGCTGAAGACACAGTTGACGAAGCCTACTATTGGAGCAGCACTCGCAAAGAACAGAAGATGCATGCAATTCTCAACCGCATCAGCCAAACAGGAGTACGCACAGCAGGTAAAAAGACAAGCATTCTGGACTACAGCTGATTCTCCACCTATAGGGAGACACTACCGTGAACTTGAACCGTCGCAGAGCATCCGACAGAAGAGACACAACTACTTCCTGACCTCGGAGCCTCTGAAAGTTTGAGAACGAATGCTTCCAATGGCGTCGCAGATGTACTGCCCATAGTCATGACAGGGCACGATGATGCTTAGAAGCGGCTACCTCTCCCGGGATTAGGATGTAGGGAACTTCCAATGGGCTCTCAAAGAATTCCTCGAAATATGATCTTTAGGTTGCGGCTTGCTTTGGATTGCGAGGTTGTCATGCTAAGGGTAGGATCGATGCACCGATGAGAGCGTAATTTATCGAATCCAGCGCGATCAAGGCAATCAAGAGACACTTCACCAGTACGACGTGGTTGTGAAGTGCTTCGGCTACGCCGGTTCGTCTTGCCACCCAATCGACGGTTACGAGAATCGCACTCACTCCGAAGATTCCAAACAGTTCGAAAGGAACAACATAAAACAGCCGCCATTGATACCACGGACCCACTAGCACCGTCGCGATAGATGTAACAACCAGCCACGGAACAAGCATGCGTGCAGTCTGCGGGTTACTTCTGGCCAGATAAATAACTCCTAACGCACTCAAAACGAGCGGAAGGGGGTAGGAAAGCAACTCTCCGACATAATGTGTTACAGTGAAACCAAGAGCGTACAATAGCACGCCAAGCTTGGTCGCATTCATGCCGCTTACGATGCTCATTCCAGATTGAAGACCTGAGTTCAAACCCTGAAGAACAAGGGCCAAAGCAGCAACCGGCAGAGTCGATGCCACAAGGACCGTTCCGTAGATTACACACTCCTTCCTTTTCTCAGTTTTTCCTTGCTGTTGATCGGCCAGCCTGCCGAAGGTGAGCATGAGTCCGACGAAAGCTGACGCGGTAAGGATACCCCACGTCCAAGCGTGGGCTAAGGCGACTCCATAGCTCGAGAGAATCGTTGCAGCTAGAGACACGGGACCAAATGTTGTAAGCGTCTTCTTCAGGAAGTAGAGGAACAACATCAAGAAGGACATCGCGAGCCAATTCGCGTATATCCCTGCGAAAAGACCGATCGTTGTATGCAACCATGTCGCTGCAGTCAACGAAGCGGCAGCAGAGATCAGCGGATTCCCCGTCATCTGGTTTACGGCTAGGAAGGTCGATCCAGTGAAGAACACTGCCAATACACATGGACCGATAATTACAACTTGCCAATCGGTCCACCCTGTCAGGGTCCTCAGCAGGAAAAGTAGCAGTAGATAAGGACCATGCGATTGTACCCCAAGCGTGTTGATCGCCGTCTCTAAGTTATTTGTGGAGGTCAGGAGACCATAGTAGAATCGTATGTCCACACCCTGCGGCAAAGTTCTAGTTATGTACGGGGATAAAGGAATGAAGACTGCCGTCACAAATGCCAGCCCGAGAATCGCAAATGAAGCGTATCGCTGCGCCCCCGAGTTCAGGATTGGACCCGATTCGGCGGTGCTCGCCAAGTTGGCAATGTCGCGTCGAATACGAATTATCAAAGGAACGATTGGAATCCACATGAAAATAACCACGGCCAAGAGAATAGGAGAAAAATCGAAAAGAAATTCCGAAAGCTGAATCTCAATGTCAGCACTGTGCACGAGAGTAGCCGGAACGATCATGTTCGGAAAGACGCTGAGCACCCGTGAAGCGAGAGATAGAAATTCAATAACCACGATGAGGCCGAGGAGGCTCGCGTATGCCATCCAAGCGGCCTTGGCTTGGAATTGCCCGATTTGCCCAATCCCAGCCAAGAATAGAAAAGCTGTTCCAGACACCAATGAGAGCGCGAAAGAAACCTGAGGTTCATTGCCAAAAAACGTTAGGATCTGCGCCAACTCAGCAAAGATAAAGGCTGCCCAATAGACCCTCTGTCTTCCTGCGCTCCGACGCAAGAGGACCGTAGAAGTGAAGGCTGTAACCAGCGTGCTTGCAAGCCAGATCAATGGGTCGAGTTCCTTAGAAAAGATAGCCAAATTTATGGGTCTAACTTCATACCCCAAACTGTAGTGTAGGGCAAGATGCGTAGAAATGCCAGCTAAGGAGAAGAGTAGATTCACCGAGAGCGCCGACGAGAACACGCCCATGAGAGCAATTACAAGTTTTGTCTCGCGCAGCCTCTCTCTCAATCCCTATCAGAATCCGTATACCTGGACGAGAAAGAGAGGAATTGATAAATCCCTTGCTATACCTGAAGTAAGCCTTTGAACTCTACTTCCCCAACCTCACGTGACCATTTTTCAAACGGAGTGATTACCCAGATTCTCATGTGCGTTCACACCTGAGCCTAACATGGAAGACACCAGCAGACATGGCGGAGGACCACACGTGGCCGGGTGGCCCTCAACACTTTCCTGAACGAATAATCGGCAACACCACGAACACCTGACACCAGTTACATGGGTGTAGGTTATGGTGTCCCACATCAGTGACTCGTTGTGCGGATTGTGGCTCCAGATTCCCGCCTGAGAATGTTCGCTCGGGGGCAGGTGCTAATTGCTCAGATCTAGCTGGGTACTACGAACGATGCTGGGTTGGTCTAGATTGGCATGAGCGCTATCCCGTCTTCCACCCAACTGACTACCGAATTGGAAGTCGCTGGGAAGTTTGTGGGTGAAGCGATACCAGATATAGAATACTGAGCCTGTGTAACCCCGGTGCCCGAATTATCCGCGCTGAGAGTAAAACCAGTTCCAGCTGTGGCGGTTCCTCCGAAACTGTTGGTTGCTATGATTCCGAGTAGAAAAGCGCCAGTCTGAAAGGTGACTGGCACCGAGGTGGAGATGGATGTGCCCAGACCAGAGCCAGTGGCATTTGCCACTCCCGTAGTCCTCACACCCGAGACTTCATAGATGTAAACGCTCTGCGCTGGTGCAGCGGCGCTAAAGGTCGCTGTGACTATCTCAGCCCCACTCGAAGAGAGGGTGGCGTAGAAAATATAGACGGTCGGCGGAGGCGCGTTAGTTGAGGTAACAGCTTGAGTGAACGATGAACTCAAGGAGTCAGTGAGAGAACTTAGGTTGAAGGATGCACCAGCAATAACGACACCTACCACTATCACATCTCCACTGGCAACATTGCCTGCGAAAGAGATGGAGAGTGTACTCGAACAGCTGAAACACTCAACATTATTCTGCTGCACGAGTGCCGACGCGGCGTGAACAGGCAGCAGCGCGACGACCAGCAGGAACGTCGCTGACGCCACAATCAGCATGAAATGAATCCGTTTCCTAAGCATAAGATACGCTTCTCGAAGCGAAGGGGACCTTGCGAAAGCAAACTACTTTCTTGCCTCACGAGAGTAAATTCCTTCTCCCTCTCGCACTTCAATAGAACATTCCCACAACAAAAATCACCCCTCCTGCAATCGAACAAATCCTCTCCACACCGAAAACAGACAATAACAGTCATCGCTGCGCATTCAATAACAATGATTTGGCCTTAGGTGCCATGTCTATGATCATGGCTAAACAACAGGCTGACAATGGTAAAGGCAACGAACTGAGGCTTGAGAGTGGTCGGTTAGAAGAAAGCTGAGCGTTTAGGGCGATTGTTCTTCGCGTACTTGACTACAGCTAGGGCTGCTAAGAGTGCTCCAAGCAATGGAATCGCTAGGGTTGGGTATTCTGGGACTGGTGTGAGCCAGCTCACTGTAACAACGGCGCTACCGGAGTTCCCTCCGCTATCGTATGCCACCACGAGAACCGTGTATGACCCAGGTTGCTGGTATGCGTGGTACTGCACCTCAGTCACTTGACTCGGGCAGCAGTAAGGAACATCTAGGAAGGAGCCGTCGCCGAATTCCCAATGCAACCGCGTTATCGTAAACCCTGGCGAAGCTGTCGCCACAACCCCGAACGCGTAGGCTTGGGGTGTCCTAGTGTCCAATTGAACCGAGTTGAAGTTCACGGTCAGTGGTCCGCCAGTAGTTACCAAGTAGCTTGACGTTGTGGTTACGGTGAATGATAGTGTTGACGACTCCTGTGGTGAGTTCATAGCAGCGGCCGAGCTAAGGCTCAGCAACCCCAGAACCGCGGCTAACACCATGCACCCAACAACGAAGGAGCGTTTGCGCAAATGGAATCTGGAAAAATACGGGAAACATCGAAGATAAACCTAACCGGGAGAGTACCCAAACACATGTCATTTTCCGGTTACTCACGGCCCGGTAGTTAACAATACGCTGCTTCGAGTCAACGGTCAACTTCCCCCAAGAACGCCTTGACGAAAGAATTTGACAGGGGGAACTCAATATTCTGAAGATCATCAGAATTGGTGAAGCAGGATGACGAGTCCTGCCTTTACTTCTTCCGTCGCCTAACTATCGCTAGCACAGTCATTCCAACTATTATGCCTACGATGATGGATTCCCACGGAAAGCCAGGTATCGCGGGTAGAACCATTGGCGTCGAGACCGAGATCGTCGTTGAACTGCTCGTCGTTGTGGGAGTGCTTACGACCGTCATCGTAGATACCGACGTACTGACGACAGTAGTAGTTAGTGAACTCGTCGTGACCCCGGATGTTGTAGAGGCACTAAATGAAGTAGAGCTTGTCATTGACGAAGATACAACTGTCGTCGCGACAGAGCTAGAACTCGAACTTGGACTCGTACTCGTGACTTGTTGTCCGACAATTGGTGGAGTTTGTGGATCGAGGTGAATGATGCCCGATAGAGTTGCGCCAGTCACGGGTGCACCAACCGCCCAACCGTCCTGTGGGCCAGTCAAGTAGACCGACTTCAAAGACATACCAGGAGTGGGATTGTCTGCCAATATTGGTGGGACGAGAGGAGTGTAATCCCATGATACGCCGTCCCAGTGAGCGAATACGACATTACCTGGAGGTCCCGACTGGTCATCGCCGACAACCCATCCATCCCCGTTCCCCGAGCCCGTTCCAAAAGTGTCGACGAAGACCGAGGTTAGGTTGGCAGCAGCATAACCCGTTACCTGACCGGCTCCACCGCTCCAAGTATTCCCACCATCAGTTGTTTGAACAATCGTGGAGGACGATCCTACAATCCAGCCATGATTCGAATCGGTAAAGTAGACATCGTGCAGGTTGCTTGAACCGACTGCTGAGATAGCATGCGCTACCCAGCTGGGAATACCATTGGTAATCGTCAGCACAAGAACTGTGCCGGTGTTCCCAACAGCCCAACCCGCTACTGCTCCGTTGCTAGCGCCGGGGTTGTTGATGAAAACGCTGTTGAGATTGATCCCTGGTGTAGGTTGAGAAAAGAGCAACCAGCTTCCGGATTGGTGCCTCCAAATTTCACCATTCAACCCCACCGCCCAACCGTCGCCCCCTGTGCCTCCACTAATCATGAAGACCGATCGCGGTTCGCAAGGATTACCCCCACATGAGGTGGAGATCGGCTGGCCAGTCCAACTCGCGCCGTTCCACAGCAGCGCTTCTGGCACAGTATTCGCTGCGTTCCCTCCCAACGCCCAGCCCTCACCCGAGCTGAGCATGTAGATCGTCCAGATATTCGGATTGGTTGTTTGGGTTGGTGCTACAGATGCTCTATGCCATTTTACACCGTCCCAGTGGATTAGCGAACAGCAAAGACTACCCGAATCAAACATACCACCCGCCCAAGCATCACTAGAACTCAACTCCCATACGGCGTTCAACTGAAGACTGTTCAGGGTGTTTGTGCTTCCACCCCAACAGGGTTGGGGCACTGCGGAACCACATCCAGAGTTACTTGTCTGCAGAATTACACCGTTCGACCCTACTGCCCAGCCATTTCCGCTTCCAGGGAAACTAGCACTCAACAAATTGACACCCACGCCCACCGCCGTTTGGATAGGTTGGGTCAGGAGAAGCCAAGTGTTACTCCCCTGCAACGTAGTCGAGTGGAGAATAGCGCCTTCGGCGCCGACGATCCAGCCTTCAGTTGTGCTCACCAATTGAACGGAGTATAGATCCTGACTCGTACTTGCGGGTGATACCACACCCGCCCAAATCCCATTACTGAAGTGCCAAATTTGGCCGCCACGACCAACAGCCCACGCATCGATTGGATTCGTTTGATCCACAAAGACGCCTAAGAGATTGTTGGCACCACTACATGGGTAGACAACCCCGTTGATGCATGTGGCAGTCCACGTATTGCCTCCGCTGAAGAGTCTAGCTACAACTCCTCCGTCACCCACTGCGAAGCCTTCTAGATTCCCTGCGCTGTCTTGGAGCATGTAGACGCTGTTGTATCTTGGTGAGTTAACCCCAACCACCTTTTGCTCTGTCCAACCACCACTCGCTTTTGGATCCCCGTTAAACGCCCAGATTGAACCCTTAGGCGTGGAATTTGTTCCCGCCGCATATGTTAGCCCCGGTCCGAATCCAGCAGAGCTCGGGCATCCGGACCCGTATTCGGGGGAGTGGCAAACCATGAAGACCGAGGTCAGATTCTCAGCGTCTGATAATCCTGTATTCACGGTCGTTAATGCCGCGCCGTCCCAGTAAACCGCCACACCTTCATTAGCCGCCGTGCACAGAGCTGTGCATCCGACGAGCCAGCCGTCGGATCCATCACCGTTGGGGCTACACAGGCCGACTCCTGGTGCGCCGGGGTTCGTGCAGAAGTTTACGCCATAATAGACGGCGGTTGGAATCGGCGAAGACAGGATCGGCCAGGAGAATCCATCATAATGTGCAATGACTGGTGTACTGCCGTCTCCACCGACGGCCCAGCCGTCGCCTGCTCCGATCGCTCCTGAACCTCCGTTCCGAACATACGTGCCGCGAAGTGTACCTGCAGCATCAGACGTATACTGAGTTGGGTTGATGTCTCGCCATAGGCCGAAGGCTATATTGGCCTGTATTGGAAGTGCACTTAGTAATAGAATCATTACGACTATGATTGAAGCACCCGAGACTAGATGGATCTTCATGGCTTATCGTTATCCCCTATTGTGGTGCCCACATAAGTGTGGTTTTGTGCAACACAAATACAACATATTTTTCATTTTTCCAGCTCCTTAAGGTATCGTCTTACAGCTTCACGAATCACGAAAGAGCGTGAGGGAACCTTGTCCTTGTCGATCAGGTCGTCCATTTTGTCGAGCAGCTGTATGGGAAGGGTTGCGGTTATGTTCGCCATCCTTGACCTGCGACTGGAGAGGGAGAGTTGCTCAGTCAATGTGTTCGCCTCCGGCGAACTAGCACTAGTGTACCGACGCCAACCATGATCCCGGCCAAGATCGATTCAATGGGGAAGCCGGGTATCATTCCTCCCGGGCTCACATTGAGGGTTAGCGTAAACATTTGTCCTGAGCTCGCCACTGTGATCGACTGAGTCGATGTGACCCCATTCTTGGTAAGAGTTACTGTATACGTTCCTGGTGGGAGGGTGAAGGTTGCGAGTCCTTGCGAGTTCGTAACACCCTGCACCGCCCCAGGCAGGCATGTGGTGAAAGCTACGGGCGTAAGTACCACATTGACGCCTGAGAGTGGGTTGCCTTGGCTGTTAACAACGTTGATGGATATGGTTACGTTCGGCGGGCACACTGGAGTGGTGGTAGATGATATCGTTGTCGTCAGTGCTGTAGTGGAGGTCGAAACTGTTGATACTACGAGTGAAGTTGAAGTTGTCGAGAATACGGCGCCATATGGTGCGAACCTCAACATGGTCGAAAGCGGAGTCTTATAGCCAAATGACCCGACGGGTGCTGCTTGGCTGAAGTAGCACTGGGGAGTACTAGTGCCAGGGGTACAGTATTTGAAGTCAGGGCTTCCACCGACTATCCAACCGTCCGTCTCGCTCGTCATGTAGACCGAGGTTAGGATTGGCGGAACTTGGCCGAGTAGGGCAGGTGAGAGGGAGACGTGCTGCCATGCGACGCCATCCCAGTGGAAAGTCGAGGTTTCATTCCTACCTGGAAAACCAACCGCCCACCCATCATCTGGAGCAGCGAAGAATACCGACTTCAGGGTACCACTCGTGTGACCTGTAGGCGTAATACCCCCAGGAATCGTCGGCGCCGCAACTGGTTCCCACTTGGTACCATCCCAGTAAATCAAAACCGGCCCAGCCGAGAATGAATTCGCTGCTTGTATGCCCCCGACCGCCCATCCAAGCGTGGGGGAAAGCATGAAAATAGATGTCAAGTTGGCGTCCGGGGAAAGACCAGGGCTTCCACTTACGGTAACAAGATTCCATGTCCCAATACCCCCACTCACCGTGTAGTGAAGTATAGTCGCATTGTCACCTACCGCCCACCCTTCGTTTTGACTTAGCATGAAAACCGAATTCAAACCGCGAACAGGCGACGGGCTTGAGGGCGCTGGAAATATCGCCCATGTACCCACTCCCCCGCTAACAGTGTAATGAAGGATGATCCCGGTCGGCGGTGAAGAGACCTGTTCTCCAACCGCCCACCCCTCATCTGAACTTATCATGAAAATAGACTTCAGCACGTAGGATCCTGGCGGAGGGGTTATCGTGTTCCAAGATCCGCCTGTAAAGTGCAACATGACTGGACAGAGTGGACCGCTGCAACTTGCAGTTGCGTGTGGCCCACCGCCCACGGTCCACACATCTCCAGAGTTAATCATGAATACTGAATTCAGGTTGTTTTTCGTCCCTATCGCGACGCCTTTCGTCCAAGCAAATCCATTCCAATGGTAGATCGTAGGTTCAAAAGTGCCCGTGACCGAGGCGTTGCCAACAGCCCACCCATCGTTAGGATCGATTGGGCCGGTTAGCGGCGGTCCGAATGAGATAGACGTGAAATTGTTGATCGTTGGGCTCGTGACGGTTCCGTAATTCACGCCATCGAAGTGAAGGACTACACCATCTGTTCCAACAACCCAACCGTCGCTAGCTCCGTTGAAGAAACCAGAGTTGAAATTGAACAAAGAAACCGGAGCCGTTGGAACCAAGTTTGATGAGAGAGCGGTCCAAGTTCCACCGGAATAGTGCAAGATGGTCCCCGCCGCCCCAAATGCCCATCCCTCCGTTGAGCTAACCATGAAGACCGAAAACAGATTGTTAGAGGTTGTTCCAGGACTAACTGGACCAGACCATGTCCCAGAGGAGTAATGAATTATAATCCCTCCATCGCCAACGGCCCATCCTTCCGTTGGTGAAATCATGAAAACCGACCTAAGTGCCGTACTGACAGGTGAAGTGAATGAATTCCACACTCCTCCAAAATAGTGATAGATAGTTCCGTTTGCACCAACGGCCCACCCTTCCGTGGAACTAACCATGAAGACGGAATACAAAGGACCGCTGTTAACTGTGGCTTGCGGTGTATTCCATCCTCCACCGAGCCCTGCAACACCCGTCCAATGCCAAAAGGTGCCGCCCGCGTGACCTTTTGAGTTCGGACCAAACGTTTCGTTCTGGCCTACTGCCCAGATTTCAGTCGGGCTCACCATGAATGCTGACCAAAGTGGACCAGCTTGTGACCCACTTAATCCGGAAATTTGCACTCTCCACGTGATGCCATCCCAGTGAAGTGCTGTTGCGTTAGGACCAGGTCTTATCCCCGGTCCCGGCGGGGTAGTGCCGTTGAATCCAACAGTCCATCCGTTATTCACGCTAATTGGATTACCCGGTGTGCCGAAGGTAACGGAGGTCAGATTGTAGGCCGACTGTGTGGACGGAAAATCAGGGAACTTCGGTGCGGGAACGAGGTTCCATGTTGAACCATCGTAGTGGAAGATCGCGGGCAACGCTGTGGTCGTGTTAGTGGTAGGTCGAGAGTCTCCAACCGCCCAACCCTCACTGGGCGAGAACATGTAGACAGAATTGAGCTGTGGGTTGGCGGGGGGGCTGAGGTAGGCGTCTGGGTTGATGTCGCGCCAGACCCCCATCTGGGCGGTTGCTGGAACCGCGGAAACGGCTAAAGCGATAAGAGAAATCCCAATTAACATAGCCCAGAACCTTGTCTTTCGCATTGGAAACCAACTTCACAGTGGTAGGAGCCGCCTGTTCTACACAATTAATAACATTAAGTAAGCATTACATGTTAAACCGCTGCATGTCTTTGACCTGATTCTTGTCGCAAAGATGATTTCACAATGCAGAGCAACCCTCAGGTCATCCTTGCTCTCTTAGAGGCCAATTTTAGACCTAATTTCACGCCACCCTCTCGTTTCGACTGGAAGTTTGAAGAATTTTGATAATTCCACTCAGACTTTACGGGGTCTTCAGATCAGCTGCTGGGTCGGAGAAGGTTGACCTCAACATCGATGTTGATGAGCCAACTGTACGAGCTGCTATAGATGAAATAACCTCTCGACCAGATCTTAGAGAACTGAAGCGATTGGTCCTCGATGGAGAAACACTGGACCCGCGCTCTAACGCATTGATAATGGTGTCGGGACGTGAGGTAAGCACGCTTGAGGGTTTGGATACAAAGCTGAAGGCTAGTGATGAGTTATCCTTACTTCCGATCGCGCATGGAGGATGAAATTCCATTCATACTTCCAGAGCGATACCCGGTCATATCTAACGCCACATGCACATACCCTAACTCGCGAAGGGCGTCCGAAATTCTGTCGAGAAGTTGCTCATCAAAGAACAAGCTTCTCTCACGCGCCCCAACCTCGATCCTGGCCACACTTCCATGGTCTCGCACCCGAAGTTCCTTCACGCCGGTCAACGACCGAATCAAGGTTTCTGCCCGTTCAATTCTTAGCAACCTCTCGGGCGTAATTATTTCCCCATAGGCCACTCGCGACGATAGGCACGGCATAGAGGCTTTGTCATGATTAGGCAACCCCAGAGACTTAGCTAACTGCCTGACCTCATCCTTCATCATCCCTGCTTCCGCAAGCGGTCTTCGTATTCCCTTCTCAACAAGCGCCGCCGCTCCAGGCCTGTGGCCCCTTAGGTCTTCTGCATTAGTCCCGTCAACAATAGTGTACCCGCCGAGCTCTTTCGCCAAGTCCACGAGTTTCTCCCCCAACTCTCGTTTGCAGAAATAGCAACGGTTCGCAGGATTAGCGACATAACTAGGGTCCTGCAGCTCCTCCGTCTTGACGATGATGTGTCTTATTCCTATTCTTCTGGCGAGCTCCTTCGCCTCCTTCAGCTCTGAGGATGGGAGACTTGGCGAATCAGCTGTGACAGCGATCGCTCTGTCTCGCAATGCCACCTCGGCCAGAAGCGCAACGAGGGTGCTGTCTACTCCTCCAGAAAAAGCAACCATTACCTTCTGGAAACCGCCAAGCTCCGTTAGAATCCGCGTTGCTTTCACGCGAAGCTCCGATGATAGTTCTGAGCCTTCGAATGACGGCATTCCTCTCGGGCTCTCTTCTGTTAACATTTTATGAGAGGTCCGTTGCTCATGGTACTTAGGCGTTTCCTAGCTGGCGAAAATTCTTGCGTGAAACTCTCGAAAAGCTTGCCCAAGGCAGGATCTCGGTTGACGAAGCAGAGAAAGCGTTGAAGATGAACGTCATAGAAAATGTAGCCAACGTGGCGAAGCTCGATATCGGAAGGGAAACGAGACGCAGCGTTCCAGAAATAATCTTCGCAGAAGGAAAAAGTAACGAGGATCTTCTTGCCATTTGCAAGAGGATGCTTGAGAAGAATGGCCGCGTAATCACGACTCGGCTCAGCGAACAACAACTCGCTGAATTAGAGAACCAGTTCAACGCTCACCATGTGCAGATATTCCCACATGCTAAGTCGATGGTAGTTCGGAGGGAGGACTATAGGGACCTGCAAACCGGTGGCCGAGTTGGCATACTAACGGCGGGTACGGTGGATTTGGCGGTCGCTGAGGAGGCTGTAATGATTGCGCAGGAGATGGGATGTCAAACGTTCATGGAAGCTGACGCTGGAGTGGCTGGAATACACCGCCTAGTGGAACCGTTGAAGAGGATGCTGGAGAGTGATGTGGATTGTTTGGTCGTTGTGGCAGGCCGCGAAGGTGCGCTGCCCACCGTCGTCGCGGGCCTAGTCGATCTGCCGCTGATCGCGGTCCCTGCCTCCTCTGGTTACGGCTATGGTGGCCGCGGTGAAGCAGCCTTGATGGCCATGTTGCAGGCTTGCTCTCTAGGGCTCGCAGTGGTCAATATTGACTCGGGCGTTGCTGCAGGCGTTGTTGCGGCACAGATAGCGAATCGGGTTGCGAGGGCAAGGGCCGCCCATTAATCAGGATATGCTAACGGTCTTTAGGTGGCTGCAGGCCGCTTTCACAACGTCAACGGACTTCATGAAAGCCTCTCTCTCTTCAGCATTCAACTTCAATTCAATGACGCGCTCAACGCCTCGCGCGTCAAGAACCACTGGAACGTCCACATACACGTCCTTCAGCCCATACTCGCCGTTCAAGTGCGCCGTAACGCAGAGCACCATCTTCTTGTCTTTGATGACACTCTCAACCATTCTCGTTATGCCGTGTGCTGGAGCGAAGATCGTTGCCCCTTTGAGCGCTATAACTTCTGCCGCGATCTTCCTGGTCCGTTCTACGGCCTCGTTTACTTGTGCCTGAGAAAGCAATTCAGTAATGGGTGCACCATTCACGGTTGAGAATCGCGGAAGGGGAACCATCGAGTCTCCATGTTCACCGATGACAACAGCATGAATTGAGCTGGTCGACACTCCCAAAGCTTTCGCAATGAAATACTTGAATCGCATTGTATCAAGCATCCCGCTCTGGCCGAAGACCCGTGCAGGCTCGAACCCCGTAACCTTCCATGCCAAGTAGGTCATTACGTCAAGCGGGTTCGTAACCATCAGCACAAGTGTCTTTGGTGCATATTCGCGAATCTTCTCGCAAATATCTCGAATTATGCTTTCATTCTTCTCCTGCAAATCGAGGCGCGTCATGCCCGGTTTCCTAGCCAGACCACCAATCACGACAATGACATCTGAACCTGCGATGTCTTTGTAATCGTTCGACCCGACGATGTCGAGATCGGTTCCCTGCTCTGCTACCATTTGTCCTAAGTCAAGCGCTTCGCCTTGCGGGAGCCCCTGAATTATATCGACGAGTCTGAGATCGCCAAGCTCTCTTTGAGCGACTTGCAGCGCTACAGCACTTCCTAACTTGCCCGTACCAATAATTGAGATCAGTTTGCGCGCAGACAAACATTACACTGAAACGCTACTATCTTCTCTTCCATATGGTTTAATCGCTTTTGTGAAATCCTATGCCAAGCTGACCCATTGCTGATAAACTGTTTGTCTATTTCGCGGGACATTTCGCGGGTTTAGGGTTCTCTAGCAAAGGCTTTTATGGGTTGGGTATCCGCTAAACTTAACTCGATTCAGAAAGGGGAGGGAATGTTCATTGGCTGAAATGTTTTGTGTAAAGTGTAAAGAGAAGAAGACTGTTCCTGACGATCAGACTACGATGGAGAAGACAGCTAAAGGCCGCAACATGCTTCGCGCGACCTGTCCAACTTGCGGCACGAAGATGACGAAATTCACGAAGTAGTGCACCCCTTACGTGGCGTGTAAAACTGGTCCACTATTTCCCATCGGTCGGTACGATCGAACGACTCGAACCTCCCCCTTTTCATCAGGAGTATCAATTAGCAAGCCTTAGAGGCCGCGTCACCCAGCCCTCTTGAGTGAAGAAGGGCTTGGAAATCAGTTCTTCAGGCTTGAACCTCCGCCTCTCGGTGACTGAGGTTGAAGAACTGAAACCACACGAGGAAGTAATTGCCGAAGTCGCAGAGAAACTCTCCAGAGAGATCAGAGCGGACGGGGAGGTTCACGACCCACTCATTGTAGATCAAGACGATTACATAATCCTCGACGGTATGCACCGGTTCGATGCCCTGAAACGACTCGGCTGCCGTTTTGCCCCTTGTTGTTTACTCGACTACGACAGTCCCAAGATCAAAGTTGGTTCTTGGTTCCGATTATTCACGGTAAACGATCCCATGCCTCTCGCCCAGAACTTGCTTTCGAAAATGAACTTGAATTATTCGAAGCATAAGGTTGATGCGGCCACCATGAATTATGATGCCGAATCGGTTGTCCTAACCAAAGACGGGACCATATTTTCCCTGTCCTCTTCCCTCGATCCTGTTGAACGTTGCCGAACAGCAACTAACATTGAGAAGCGCCTAGTGAACGACGGTCACGACGTTACCTATCTATCCGAGGCTAACGCGATGCAGCGGCTCAAATCCGCAAAAGCGAACCTCGCAATCGCAATGCCGGTCTTTAGGAAAGAAGAGATACGCGGCTTCGGCTTGGAAGGGCGGCTCTTGCCACATAAGGTAACGCGGCACATAATACCTTCCCGGCCACTTGCGGTAGACATACCTCTGACCCTCCTCACGAATGCGACCATCTCCCGCCCGGAAGCGGATGGCAAGCTTAGTGAACTTCTAGCGAGGAGGAGGATAGATAGAAAGCCGCCTGGTTCAATTGTCGAGGGAAGACGCTACGATGAAGAATTGCTCGTATTCTCCGAATGATTGGCCAGTTCAGGTTTATATTGCCGCATCTTTCTTACGCGGCGGACGGGTCAGAGCGCAGTGCCAAGAGAAATTATTGACACGGAAGAGTTCGTGAAGATTTCTGAGCGCGCAACCGAGTGCCGAGTCAAGCGACTTCAGAACATTGTGAGATTGAAGCTCCGAACAGCGCGCCTTCTTTATACGATCAAAGTTGACCCTCAAAAAGCCGCAGAAATGCTGAAGCAAATTCGATGCGAAGTCATCGAAGCTTAGTTCACGTAGACCAATCATACCGCGAGGAAGGCCCCTGACTCTCGATATGATTACGTATGACCTGCTACTCTTCTTTGGCATCGAATCGAGTCGAGTAGCTTATTTCTTCATCACGATAGTTCGTAATCTCGCAACCTTACTTAACGGGAACCTTCTACCCGCCGTAACAAGAACAAACTTCTTTCCTGAACGGAAGATGAAAGCAATGATCTTCTCATGAAGAAGAATCGAGTATTCAGGCTTTCCGAAGAACTCAGCCAGATCCTCCGTTTTCTGAACAGAAACCAGCTTCGCAATCAAATGAGGCGTCTTCTCCAAAGGCTCAATCGGTTGCAGACCCTCTCTCATACCACCCTCAAGGATCCTCCCATGTCCGTCAACCACCGCGGCAAACCGAACCTGTCTATCAAACCGCATGAGCCGATCGTAGAGCCGGGCCATCGTTACCTGCTTCCTTACCTAAACCAAAGATTGACTTTAATCTGCGTTTCGCAAAGCTCCGTTGAGGCGGTATCATCGTGGCCGCGACGGCAAGTTCCGAATCTGGCAGCATTCTAAGCGATTTCCAACAAATCCTCCGCAAGATTCCACTAAAGTACTCGGATGCGCTTTACGATTGGCAGTCTGACCTCGTCATTACAAAGAACAAGGATCGAGAGAACGTTAGCTCAAGATCAACAAGAGGGGTCTCGCTGAGAGCTTTCCGTGGGAACGGTTGGCTATACGCAAACAGCAACAAGACAGATCCATCGGGAATCCGCAAGCTCGCCCATCGCTTGAAAACAAGCAAGTCCAGTGCGCCATCTACAAAATTGGCCCTACCGCAGCCAATCACAGTTGACAAACAGGTTCCGGTAAAGAAGAACGCGCAGGATGTTCCGCTTGAGGACAAGTTACAGAAAGTTAGAGAAATCTTCAATCTCGCGAAGAGCCTAGATCAAAGAATAGTTGATGTTCGCGTCGCCTATTCAGATAGTATGTTGGATAGAACACTTGCGAGTTCGTCTGGGACGGCAGCACGGCAGGCGATTCCTAGGACCAGAATCTCTCTAACGGTGATTGTGAAGGAAAATGATGTGACAGATTATGATTACATCCAAGTTGGTGGAACAGTAGGCTACGAAGTCGTTGACGATTTGTCCGATGATATGATCCGTGAGACCGTGAAAAGCGCAGTTGAGCAACTTAAGGCGATGCCTGCTCCGCCAGGCCTGCAGACTGTAATACTCGAGCCCAGTGTTGTTGGGACAGTCTGCCATGAATCATTTGGACACGGGCTCGAAGCCGACCAGGCACTCAGAGGAAGATCTTACCTTAGGGAGATGTTGGGGAAGAAAGTTGCGTCCGAACTAGTTACGATGTATGAAGACGCATCCTACGGAAGGGCGTTCGGCAGCTACTATTTCGACGATGATGGGGTGCCTGCCAAAAGGAATACGATTGTTGAGAAGGGAGTCCTTGTAAGTTTTATTCACGATATGGAGAGCGCAGCGACAATGAATGCTTCACTCACTGCCAATTCTCGTACGCAGGACGCTGCTCGAAGGCGCTTCATCAGAATGACAAATACCTACGCCAAACCAGGTGATTGGAGCATGGAGGACATGATCAAAGACACAAAGGACGGCGTGCTAATGATGCACTGGCAGTACGGCATGGAAGATCCCCTCGGCGGAGGCATGCAAGTAGTAGCAAACAAGGGTTACATGATTAAGAACGGGGAGAAGACGACCCCACTCAAATCGATCACCCTAACTGGACGAGTTCTTGACGTTCTCGGCAACGTTGACGCCGTAAGCAAAGATGGTTTCATGATAGACGCGGGCATTTGTGGTAAGGGCAGTGAAGATTTCGTCCCGGTCGGCAGCGGCGGAACATGGTGGAGAGCAAAGGCGGTAGTCGCATGAGCATTGAAGCAGTTCTCGATAGAGCGACACGCTCACAATGGGAGGTTTACATCCAACACGCCGAACGAACAGATCTGCAACTTAGAGGCCAGGGGATCGAGGCCACCATAGAAGAGGAGGATACAGGATACGGAGTCAGGGTCATAATCCCTCGCAGTGACGGCGCCGGTGTCGGATTCGCTTCCTGTAATTCGCTTGAGGAACTTGAAGCAACAGCAAGGAAGGCTCAGGATCTAGCTAGAGTGAACCGCTCACAGTTCTTCGAACTCCCCCGCAAGAAGAAGCTCGCGTCAGTTACGGTGGCTGATAGAAGAATCCTCCGAGACCACCGTGCGGCTGCGACGGATTACGCCGAAGCTGCGCAAGCGATAGTCTCCGATCAAAGCGATGCCACGCTAACCTTCGGAAAGGTCCGAACATACGTTGTCGATACACAGATTCTGAACAGCCATGGACTGTCTTGCAAATCAACGGGTACATACGCCTACGTCGAAATGTCGTTCAAGGTGGAGAGCCGAAACGGGCCCACGGAATTATGGCCTACTCGATATGCTAGGAGAATCAGTGACGTTGAGCCGACAAAGATAATTCCTCGATGGCTCGATATCGCGAGGACATGCCTTAAACGCCATTCACCTAAGACCGAAGAAACGACAGTAATATTTTCACCACCGATAGTGTGCGACGTCTTCGTGCCCACATTAGGGTACCATGCAACTGCTGACGCGCTTGAGCAGAACCTCTCCCAGTTCAAGCCGGGCATGAGAGTTGGGTCGGACCGATTGTCAGTGGCTGACGATGGACTATACCCTTACGGTCTTCGAACCAATCCCTTCGATGACGAAGGACAACCTCAGCAAAGGACCAAGATTATTGAGAAGGGCATTTTCAAGGACTACCTATACGACCAACTACATGCCCACACAATGAGCCACGCACCCACAGGAAACGGAGTCAGGCTTCGCGGAGACGTGGATGAGCGTTTTCAGGTTGCCCCCGCGAACAGAACGACAAACCTCTCAATTGAACCCGGCGATGAAGATATTCACGAACTCATAGCTAATGTCAAAGAAGGCATTATGATTTACCAAGGGGCATGGATTAACCCCGACGAAATTACAACGAGGTTTGGCGCCGAAATTAGAAGCGCACAGGAGATCGTTGATGGGGAGTTGGGTGAGGGAATCGTGGGGGGAACGGTAAGCGGGTCTGCGCTAGACCTCATCACCAAAATAACCGGGATCTCGGACAACCCCGAGATCGTTTCAGCCTACTCGTTCGGGTGCGTAGCGCCGTACATGCGGTTTGATAACGTCCAGATTTCCGGCCCCTCTTAGTAGCCTCCGAAACTCGGCAACGCATTGGCCGGTAGCCTTTATTTCTCGGCCTCCGAACTGACAGAACGGTTTGGGCCGGTCGTCTAGCCTGGTTAGGATATCTGCCTGACAAACGTAAAGTTCCGAGCGCAGATGGTCGCCGGTTCAAGTCCGGCCCGGCCCACCAAGTTACTTGACTAGTTTGCTTCGGAGCTGTCTGTTTGAAGTTCCACTCACGTTTCGTACGTTGCCTGCAGTGTCCAAGCCTCTCTCTAAGGACAAAGGTTCAATCATGGGTTTTGGCTGACGGTCATGTGAGACTCGGTTATTGGCAACGAACTACAGACTTGTTATATCCCCATTGCATACGGAGTTTGGTATCTAGATGAAGCAGCTGCACTAATCACTCCCTCGTGCTTGTTGAAGTGAATGGCGGTTACCCTTCCGTTCACCCAATCGTTCTCCAACACTATACGATGCCCTCTTCGTTTCAACTGACGCCTAACTTCAGATGGAATTCTCCCTTCCAAATGCAAGCGTCCTGGATGAACTTCACGCGGGTAGAATGAACTTGGAAAATGAGAGTTATGAAACGTCGGGGCGTCGATCGAGGCCTGCAAATTCATACCGAATTCGACGAAATTCAGGAAGAACTGCAGAGTCCACTGGTCTTGCTGGTCTCCTCCGGGAGTTCCAAATGCCATCAAAGGTTTATTGTCAACCGTCACGAGGGTTGGGCTTAGCGTTGTCCGTGGTCTTTTACCCGGAGCGAGAGAATTGGGATGGGATTCGTCTAGAGAGAACATCTGCCCCCTAGTACCTAGCGGGAACCCCAATCCTTCAATTACCGGAGAACTCCAAATCCAGCCACCACTAGGCGTTACTGAGACCATGTTACCCTCGGCATCAGCAACATCAAGGTGAGTCGTATCTCCCCGCAGGCTCGTCGATCGAGGTGGCCCATTATGCGGGCTGACGGTGGCTCCTGGCGTCATCTCGAGTGAGGCTTTTTCCATGTTGATTAGTTTGCGTCGTTTCCTAGCGTACTCTCTGGACAGTAGCGCGCCCATCGGGACGTGGGTAAACAAAGGATCACCATAGAACTTCTCTCGGTCAGCAAACGCCAGCTTGGATGCTTCAGTGATGAGATGAATGTAGTCGGGTGAGTTATGCCCCATTCGACGTAAGTTGTACCCTTCGACCAGTTGAAGCTGCTGCAGGAAGACTGGCCCCTGACTCCAAGGCCCGCATTTATGAACTCTTAAGCCTCTGAATTCAGCTGAAACCGTATCCTCGATTCTCGACACGTAACCAGAAAGATCATCAAGGGCAATCAGGCATGTGTGACGTTGGCCCGACGCGTCCATAACAGGCGTATGCGAAGCAAACTCCACGATTTTTCTTGCTATCGGGCCCGAATAGAAATACGCCCTTGCTGCGGTTAGACCCTCCAGACGGCCAGTCCCTGCTCTTTTCTCTGCTGCGACGAGCTTGCGAAACGTTTGCGCAAGCTTCTTTTGAACTAGTATTTGGCCTGTCGCGGGAAGCCTGCCGTTGGGTAGGAAGATTCGCGAGGTCGTTGGCCATTCCTTGAGGAAGCGTGCAGCGTGAGCCCTGAGATTAAGCTCTAGATTTGGGTACATCGGAAAACCATGCTCAGCAAGTCGAATTGCAGGAGCAATGACTTTACGAAGACTCATCGTTCCGAATTTCGCGAGCAGGGTGATCCATAGGTCGAAAGAAGCCGGGACGGTTACCGGCAGGAATCCGTCGCCTGGGATCAACTTGATCCCTTGAGTGTGAAAGAACTGTAAGGTAGCCGCACGAGGAGCCGTACCTTGGCCGGAGACTGCTAGCACTTTCTTGTGTCTAGCAGAATATAGGAGAGCCGGCGCCTCGCCCCCTATACTATTCATGTGCGGTTCGACGACATGCAACGCTAATCCTGTCGCGATGGCTGCGTCGAACGCATTTCCTCCCGCGAGCAGAATCTCGAAGCCAGCTGCTGTGGCCATGTAGTTTGACGACGCAACGCATCCTCTTGTTCCGCGAACTATCGGCCTAGTCTCTGACATTCGCGGCACCTTCCGAGACAGTGGCCACTACACATTCTCACTAGATTTCACTGAGGCTTCTCGGGCCACCGCTTGAGCAGCAACTAGGCGGGCGACTGGAACGCGGTACGGTGAGCAACTAACGTAATCAAGCCTCAACTGGTGGCAAAACTCAACCGAACTCGGTTCGCCTCCATGCTCTCCGCAGATTCCCACTTTAAGTTGTGGGTTACTTCGTCGGCCTTCTTCAGCGGCCATTTGCATTAACCTACCTACGCCTTTCCGATCCAACACCTCAAACGGATCATCCTTGAGTATTCCATTGTCCATGTAGTCTTTCAGAAATTTCGCTTCCGCATCATCGCGACTGAACGCAAAAGTAGCCTGTGTAAGATCGTTCGTGCCAAATGAGAAGAAATCCGCATACCGCGCGATTTCTTCCGCGGTTAGAGCGGCTCTAGGAACTTCTATCATCGTGCCTATCCGATAATCGATCTTGCAACCAGAGCGCTCCATAACCTTTGCCGCGGTCTCAACAATCCTAGTTCTGAGAAACCGGATCTCATTTGCTTCTCCCACAAGCGGCAACATGATTTCGACGTGAACTTTGATGCCCTCCTTGAGTAACTCGCAAGCTGCCTCGAAAATCGCGCGGGTCTGCATCTCATAGATCTCCGGGTGACTAATTGCAAGCCGGCAGCCGCGGTGCCCGAGCATTGGGTTGTGCTCTCCCAACGTCATCACTTTCTTCAGCATCCGTTCTCTCGGCTCAAGCAAGTCAGGGCTTGTCCCTGTTGCCCTTAGCGATGAGACCTCTGCAACCAAATCCTCATACTTGGGTAGGAACTCATGTAAGGGAAGATCCAGCAGCCGAATAGTCACAGGCAAGTCATGCATATTTCGGAATATTTCTTTGAAATCCTCTTTCTGCAAGGGCCTGAGTTTTTCGAGGGCGTTAGACCGCTCTTGGTCCGTAGCTGAGAGTATCATATCCTGGACAATCGGTAGGCGGTCCTGCGCGTTAAACATTCGTTCGGTTCTGCAGAGGCCGATTCCGCCAGCTCCGAATTCCCTTCCCTTAGCTGCACCGTCGGGTGTGTCCGCGTTGGCGCGCACACCGAGCACGCGAAGTTCATCAGCCCACCCTAACAATTGCTGTGCGGACGATCCTAATTTCGGCTCTACTGTGGGAACGGCGCCTAGCAGAACGTTTCCTGTTGTCCCGTCTATTGTTATGATATCATTCTTCTTGACTGAATGTCTACGCGTACTGAAGCTCTCGGCAGATGGGTCGATTTTTATCTGCTCGCACCCGACGACCGCGGGCTTTCCCATCCCGCGGGCGACGACAGCAGCGTGGGAGGTCATTCCTCCCCTGCTAGTGAGCACGCCTTTGGCTGCAATCATTCCGTGAATGTCTTCTGGCTTCGTCTCCTCTCTTACAAGAATCACGCTTTCTCCATTCGCACCAAGCCTATGGGCTTCATCAGTGTCAAAGATCACCTTCCCCGTAGCAGCGCCGGGCGAAGCAGGTAATCCTGCTGCAATGGGTTTGGTTTCATAATTTGGATCGATCTGGCGGTGGACCAACTGTTCTAGGTTTGATGGAAGTACCCGGAGTATGGACTCAGGCCTTGAAAGGAGCCCCTCCTTTACCATGTCTACTGCAATACGGATTGCTGCAGTTGCGGTTCGTTTCCCTGATCGGGTTTGCAGAATGAATAGCTTACCTCTTTCGACAGTAAATTCGATGTCTTGCATGTCCTTGAAGTGATGTTCCAGTAACCGACAGACCTCCATTAACTGTTGATGCATTGCCGGGAGCTCTCTTTGCAGCTCAGAGATTGGTTTGGGAGTTCGAATACCTGCCACGACATCTTCTCCCTGAGCGTTAATCAGAAACTCACCAAATAGGATAGGCTCGCCAGTTGATGGGTTTCTCGTGAAACAAACGCCTGTTCCGGAGTCTGGGCCTTGGTTTCCGAATACCATTGTCTGAATGTTCACTGCAGTCCCAAGGCTGTCTGGGATTTTGTTGGCTTGTCGATAGATGATTGCCCTTCGTCCATTCCAGGACTGAAAGACTGCTCCGATTGCCGTCTTGAGTTGAGCGAAGGGATCTTCAGGAAAGCGATGATGGGTCTCGTCCGCTACTAATTGTTTGAATTCCATTACAACCTGTTTGAGTGTTTGTGAGTCGAGTTCGATGTCGGACTTTACATTGGCTCTTGCCTTGTGCTTGTTGAGGATTGCCTCAAAATCCTCGGCCTTCGCGCCTAGAACAACTTTCCCGAACATTTGAACGAAACGCCTGTACGCATCGTAGGCAAACCGTTCGCTGTTTGTCTGTCGAATGAGACCTTGAACCGTCTTGTCATTTAGGCCAAGGTTAAGAACCGTATCCATCATTCCGGGCATAGATATGGGTGCGCCTGAACGGACCGAGACGAGAAGAGGGGTTGTGCCATCTCCGAAACTCTTTCCGGTCTTTGATTCCAAGAGCTTCATCTTGTGGAGGATTTCATCCTCCAACCCTTTGGGAAACTCCTTGTGGGAACTGTAGTAGTTGCATGCTTCAGTAGTGACAGTCATACCTGGAGGCACAGGCAAGCCGAGGCTAGTCATCTCGGCCAGGTCTGCACCTTTTCCTCCAAGCAGATTTCTGAGCTTGGAGTTCCCTTCATCAAAAAGGTAAACGTACAATCGCTCACACTCCTATTCCTACTCGAATGGCGTTCAACTGCACATATTAAGTCGGTTCCCGTAAGAATTCGAACAGTTACTGAGTGAACTCGATCAAAATCAGCCGAGCTCACATGTCTCATGCTTTCCTGGTCGAGAGTTCAAATCTCTCCCGGCCCACCAAGCCAAACCTTCCACGGCGTTCACTTCTACTCGCTGATCATTTCCCGCAAGTCGATTTAAGGCAGATAGCCCCGTATTTACCGTGACTAGATATCACTAGCTATCTTTATCCAGATCATTTCTGGCCACAACGTAAGCAATTAGGTGACACAGGTCATGTCTCAACTCCTGCTTTGGTTCAATGAGATTTCGAAAGAAGATGTGCCTCTAGTAGGAGGCAAATCTGCAAGCCTTGGTGAAATGACGTCTAAGACCAAGGTTCCAGTCCCTTACGGTTTCGCACTCACGGCCGACGCGTATAGGCTCTTCCTCCGTGAGAACAAATTAGAGACCAAGATAGCTGACGCCCTTAAGTCCTTGAAGGATCCCAACGATACTGAAACGCTGCAAAAGGTCGGCAGCGAGATTAGAAAGATGATCAGCTCTGCCCCTATGCCGAAAACTCTAGAGAAGCTTATTGCGCAATCCTACCAAGAGCTAGCGACGCATGAGAAGGTCAAGAACCCGTTCGTTGCGATTAGAAGCTCCGCAACTGCAGAGGACCTCCCTGACGCGAGCTTCGCAGGGCAGCAAGAAACCTACCTGAACATAACTGGTGCGGAGAACGTCATTGAAAGCGTGAAGGAGTGTTATGGGAGCACCTTCACTGACAGAGCGATCTTCTACAGAGTTCAGAAAGGATTCAACCACATGGATGTTGCGCTCTCAGCTATTGTGCAGATGATGTGCTATTCTGAATCGAGTGGCGTAATGTTCACAATGGATCCGACGAATGGGGACGACAGCATGGTCTTGGTGGAGGCGTCCTACGGCCTCGGCGAGTATGTGGTTAAGGGTAGCGTTACGCCGGATGATTACTACGTGGATAAGGGAACGCTGAAGATTATACGCAGAAACATACCTACCAAGACAATAATGCTGGCCCAGAAGCCTGGTGGCGGAACTGAAGAGAAGCAGGTCCCCGAAGAACTGAAGGAACGCCAAGTAATCGCCGATGAACAGGTCATCGAGCTGACTAAGTACGCGTTGACAATTGAACAGCATTACGGGCGCGTAATGGACATTGAATGGGGACTTGACAAGCAAACCGGAAAACTGCTGATACTTCAAGCGAGACCCGAAACAGTTTGGTCCATGAAGAAGAAAAGCCCCATCCAGCAACCAACCTCAGCAGTATCAGCTGAGAAGAAGATCCTGATCAAAGGTCTGCCCTCCTCACCTGGATTGGCATCAGGGAAAGTTCACGTAATCATGTCGGACCGTAACATCAGTGAATTCCAGAATGGCGAGATCTTGGTAACTGAGATGACAACTCCCGACTGGGTTCCCGCAATGAAGAAGGCGAAGGCGATCGTAACGGATAAGGGAGGAATGACCTGCCATGCCGCGATCGTGAGTCGCGAGTTAGGTATCCCGTGCATCACCGGAACCAAAGTTGGGACGACTGTACTGCAAACCGGAATGGACGTCACAGTCGACGCAAAGATGGGAGCAGTATACGAAGGGACTGTGCTAGAAGCTCCAGCGCAGACTCAGCGAACGGAGGGAGTGACTGGGACCTTCGTGGACACGACTGTGACTGGGACAAAGATCTATGTTAACCTGGGTGAACCGGAGTTAGCGGACAAGGTCGCGGCGCAGTCCGTTGATGGCGTGGGCTTGCTTAGAATGGAATTCATCGTTAGCGACCATGTTAAGAAGCATCCTATGTACCTGCTGGAGAGCGGACATCCAGAAGAATTCGTCGACAAACTGGCTGCAGGACTTGAAACGATTTGCAGAGCATTCCACCCAAGACCTGTCGTGCTTAGGTTCAGCGACTTTAAGACAAACGAGTACGCGAAATTGGAAGGCGGAGAGAAGTACGAAGGTTTCGCTAACGAGGCGAATCCTCTCATCGGCTGGAGAGGAGCCAGCCGCTACACGGACCCAAGATATGAACCAGCTTTCAGACTGGAGATCGCTGCTGTGAAAAAAGTCAGGAACGACATGGGGTTGAAGAACTTATGGTGCATGATTCCTTTCAATCGAACAGTGGATGAATTCACGCGAATCCGCGAGTTACTGCGCCAAGAAGGTTTAGTGCAGTCTGAGGACTTCAAATTATGGATTATGGCCGAAATACCCAGCAACATTATCTTGGCCGACAAATTCTGCGAAGCAGGAGCAGATGGGTTCTCAATAGGTAGCAATGACCTAACCATGCTGATTCTCGGCGCCGACAGGGACAATGAGGTTCTCGCGCCGCTGTTCGATGAGAGAAATCTTGCAGTCAAACGTGCAATCAAGGAACTCATAGAAACTGCCCACAAGTACGGCAAGACCGTTAGTATTTGCGGACAAGCTCCCAGCGTCTACCCTGAGTTCGCGAAATTCCTCGTTGAATCAGGAATCGACAGCATCTCAATCAACCCAGATGTGATAGTTCATACTCGAAGAATGGTCGCACAGGTCGAGCAGAGAGTCCTGCTCGACGCAGCGCGCAAACAATCCGCGCAAATGCAGGCTTAGCTAATCGAAGTATGCAGGGGCTCTAGCTGCGTTCCTACCGTAGGTTCTTGCAATATGAGCATTTGATTTGAGTGAACTCTTCAAAAGCTGCGAGAAATTCGCTTCGTCTTTCTGACGTGTCTCGCGGTATTGGTCCTGTTTCCCGGCTCCCGCACGCCGGACAGTATTCCACCGCAAGTATGTGAACGTAATACGTTTAAAGCATATGTAGTAATACCTTGACAGCCATGAAACGTCGATTCAGTATGACGCTCGACCCTACGCTGATGCACAAACTAGACTTATTGGTGGACGGCACCCGTTTCACTAATCGCTCGCAAACAGCCGAATTTCTTCTAAAACTCGGCATCGAACAGTTTCGACCAGAGAGAACCGCACTGATTCTCTGTGGAGGCCTTGAACCGAGAGTCAAGCCAACCACGTTCTCTACGCCGAAACCGTTACTGCCTATTGGATATCAGCCATTGCTTGAATACCAAATAGAGTATCTCAAACGATTCGAATTCGATCGCGTCATCCTGGCTATAGGATTTCTTCAAGAACAGATCGTTCGCTACCTCGACGAACATAAACTTGGGATTCGGTTGAGATACAGCTTTGAAAAGGAAGCGCTCGACACAGGAGGCGCGATCAAGAATGCTGAACTAATGATAAGTTCAGACTTCCTAACCCTAAACGGTGACGTAATATTCTCAGGGCTGGACCTTGACAAACTGATCTACGCACACAAGAAATCTGAAGCGTTGGCAACAGTCGTCTTGGCAAGATCGAGAACACCCGCACGGTTCGGTGCAGTGGAGCTTGATGGTGAAAATAGGGTTGTAAGCTTCGTCGAGAAACCACGTAAACAACCTGCTGGAGAAGCTTGGGTGAACGCCGGTGTGTACGTAATTCGACCTTCAGTTCTGGGAAAGATTGCGAAGGCTAGGAGGGCGTCGCTGGAATTAGACGTTTTCCCGAAATTGATGCGCGAAGGCAGGATATTCGGGTATAGACATGAAGGCTACTGGGCGGACGTCGGAACACCTGAAGATTACCTGCGAGTCCAACGAGACATTCTTACTGGTGCCTTCAAACCCCAAGAAGGAATGCCGAGCCCTTGATTGATCGGCGAGTTGCGTCAGCTAACCTAACAGCGATATGCGCTGTCTCAGCTCATTGAGAGTCTCTTCGACCTGACCTCTGTCTACATGACTGGACAGCTCCTTTCGTCCCTCTGTTTCACTCCCAATATTCTTTGGCGCGGCTTCCCCGACAAGGGTTTCGAATAATTTCTGCCAAGCTTGCGGAGCCGTCCTTGGCGCTTTGAAACCAGCGAGAGTCGATGCCACAAGAGTCCACGTCCTAGCGACATTAGATGCGTTATAACCCCCTCCACCGAACACCACCAACCGACCGTTTGCGACTTCGTGCGCAAGTTCGTGTACAACCTTAACGACCTCGACATACGACTTGCTGGTGAGTTGCAAATGTGCCAGAAGATCGTTCGCATGCGCATCAACTCCGCACTGGAGAAGCAACATTTCTGGAGCATATTTTCGGACTGCATTCGGTACGATTTCCCGAAATGCGGACAGATACGGCTCATCATCTGTAAACGGTGGTAGAGGAATGTTGATTTTGTAACCCGAGCCCGTCCCTTCACCAATCTCATCTGCGTAGCCTGTCCCGGGGAAGAGGTGGTGACCATCTTCGTGGAAGTCTATGTCCAAGACTCCACCGTCAGAGTAGAATCCATACATCACACCGTCTCCGTGATGTGCGTCCACGTCTAAATAGAGCAGCCTCTTCAGTCCATATTTCTTCTTGAGATAGGCGATTGAGATAGCGGGATCGTTGAAGATGCAGAACCCTGACGCGCGACCAGGATGAGCATGGTGAAGGCCACCAGAAATGTTCATCGCATGGGTGACTTCGCCCGACATCACGAGATCGACAGCCTTCAAAGACGCTCCAGCGGCCAGTGCGGAAGCCTCGTAACATCCCCTGAAGGCTGGGGTGTCACCATTGTCAAGAAAAACAGTTCCCGCCTTGCCTGCATGTTTCACCAGTTCTAGGTAGTCTTCGTCATGGAAGAGGCGAAGTTCTTCGTGGCTGGCCTGCCGCGGTTCAACCACTCTGACGTTCGAAGCCTTGAGTAAGCCAGTAGCTTCCATTAGTTCGAAGGTCAGCTTCAGCCGGGTGGGTTTGAGCGGATGGGTTGGCCCAAAGTCGTACTGTTGGAATTCGTCGCTGTATACGATCCCGAGCGTTTGCGTCACAGAAAACGTCTCCATCTGGTAGGATGGTTTCTGGTCCTTCCCTTTTGTTATGGGTTTGGGTCCTAGTTTTGGGTCACCCAAACTTAAATAATCCATATGTAATACCGAACGATGGTGCATAAGATTGCTTAACCCAGCAAGTACTCTGCGAGTCTCACTTACCGAGAAAGCTGCTGAGAAGGTCAAGAATGTGATCGAGAAGCAAGGCAAGCAGAATTCGGCATTACGCCTCTACGTTTCAGGCGGGGGATGCAGCGGCTTTCAATACGGCCTAGCCATTGACGAGAAGAACGATGGCGACCACGTAATAGAATCACACGGAGTCACCTTACTTGTGGACGAGCAGAGCGCACAGTACATTGATGGTTCAGAGGTCGACTACGTTGAGACCGTCATGGGCGAAGGATTCAAATTAAACAACCCGAACGCGACCGAGACCTGCGGCTGCGGGCACTCGTTCAAGCCCAAGTAATCCACCAATTTTCTGACGCGGCTTGGTGATTCTCTAAACTCTCTTTGTCGCTTGCGGCAAGAGCCTAGCAGGGCTCTATCGTTGAGGGCGGCTTGGAAGAGATTGCGTATGTCACCCATGTAACCCCCCGCACTTCACCTGTAATTCGGTCACTAATCACTTCTAAGACATCGTATGGGATTCTTGCCCAATCAGCTGTCATTCCATCGGAGGACTTTATGATTCGAATCGTAATGAGGTGGCCTAGTTGTCGATGGTCGCCGAGCACGCCGACAGTCATATCATCTCCAACGACTGCGAACGCTTGCCAGACTTGATCGTAAAGTCCACTCTTTGATAGCTCATCTTCAATTATGGCGCTGGCATGACGGCAAACCCGAAGCTTGTCTTCCGTAACCTCACCAACCACACGAACAGCTAACCCAGGGCCAGGAAATGGGTGTGTATGTACAATGGAATCAGGCAAGCCCAGCTCGGTCGCGATCTTACGCACTTCATCCTTGTACAGGAGCCTCAGCGGTTCGACGATCTTGAACCTCGACCACTCTGGTACTCCCCCGACATTGTGATGAGTTTTGATTAAAGAAGCAGGACTCCCAGTTCCAGCGCTTTCGATCACGTCAGGATAGAGCGTACCTTGAGCTAACCACTCAAAGGTTCCAAGCTTTGCACTCTCTTCCTCGAAGACCCTGATGAATTCTTCACCAACAACCTTGCGTTTCTTTTCCGGGTCACGAATGCCCTTAAGCCGCTGTAGAAATTGGTTTGATGCATCCACGTACTGGACATTCATTCTCAGCTCTTCACATAGCGTCTTGAGAACTTTCTTCTCTTCGTCTTGTCTCAGAAGACCGTGATTGACGAAGATGCACGTGAGTCTGCTCCCTACTGCCTTGTGAACAAGAACTGCAGCAGTTGTGGAGTCAACCCCACCACTGACAGCGCACAAGACATTCTCGTTACCAACTTGCGCCCTGATGCCGTCCACCGCCGATTCAATAATAGAATGAGGGTTCCAGCCCGCTTTGCAATTGGTGATAGTTGTGAAGTTCCTGATGATGTCGTTTCCGTGTTCGGTGTGCGAGACCTCGGGGTGGAATTGAACGCCGTACAGTTTCCGGCTGCTATCGCGGATCGCTGCCGTCGGGCAGTTCTCAGATGTAGCGATGACATCGAATTTCTTGGGCAGGGTCTCCGCATAGTCGCCATGGCTCATCCAGGATACAATTTGTTTGCCTAGACCTCTAAAGAGATCTGAGTTGTCCCTGATCTCTAGCTTGGTTTTTCCATACTCATGCCGCTTTGTCGCTTTGACATGGCCACCTAATATTTGGACCATTACTTGGAGCCCGTAACAGATCCCCAGTACAGGTACGCCTAGATCGAAGATCTCAGGGTCGCACTTTGGGGCATTGTCATCGTATACACTTGCTGGGCCTCCGGAAAGAACAATCCCTTTCGCGTTAGCTTTCATTAGTTCGGAGGGTTTAGCTGTGAACGGCATAAGGTCCGCATAAACCTCGCATTCTCTGATCCGGCGGGTTATTAGATGAGAATATTGACCGCCAAAATCTAAAACGGCGATCAGTTCTTCGGGCATCGCCAATCAGTTATGATTATGGCATTGGTTAGATTAACGTTGTCGACCGCACAGAAGTGAACGCAAATGAGAACTATCTTATTCTTTTCAGGCCTTTCGGGTATCTCAATGCGAGATCTGCGTAAGCGTCCTTGTACTTGCTCCAGAGTAACTTCTCAGAGTCAGAGACATCGCGAATAATTTTGGCAGGTACTCCAACTGCGACCTTGCCGTCAGGTATAGACTGATTACTAGCAACTACCGCACCCTCTGCAACAATGCTCCAAACGCCCACTAATGCATAGTCGCTTACAACCGCGCCCACGCCAATCACAGCGTAATCCTTGACGGTACAGTTGTGAAGCAGCGCCCCATGCCCGATCTGAACATGGTTGCCTACAGAGCATGTCTCGTTAATGCGTGCGTGAAGGACACAATTTTCCTGAATGCTGGTTTTGTTACCAATTACGATAGTCCCGTAATCACCCCTGATTCTAGCACCAGGGCCAATGAAACATTGTTCGCCGATCTTAACATCACCCAACACTTTCGCGTCTTCATCGACATAGGCATTCGATGCGATCGAAGGTACGCGCCCCTCGAATTCATATATCGCCATAAAGACCGCTCAAGACCGTTTTTACGCGATCAATGCAACATCCTGCAACACCCTCTTAACTATGATCGATTTCACCCGCGTCGGGCGGCAGAGACCTCAGTGATCGCAAAGGGACCCCTTCTCAAAGCCATGGGAATCTTCAGCCGCAAAAATGGGCTAGAGAATACTGACGTGGGTTTCAAATTCTGTCCGACGTGTGGGGTTCCCCTTTCAGAAACTTACACGCGGGACGAGTCTGTAACTCACAATGTAGAGACTTGCCGGCTTGTGAACCTTGTTTTGTCGGAATTGGGAGTTAGCCTCAAGCAAACAATTCGAGTAGACATCTACCCGGGGGCGGGACCGCTCAGGGGATTCTATTTCACAGCCGATCCGTATAGCATCCACATATCTGAAGAAGCCTATTCACAATGGCGCGAATATATCATATTCCACGAAACAAAACATTTGGTAGATTGTCTGACAATTGGCCGAAGCGAGGAAATAAGACCAGATCACTTTGCACGCTCACTATGCATTAAGTATGGATACACGTACCCGCATGGAGAACCCGCTACGCCGTGGCTTGCCTACGCGTAAACGTTTACTTTCGCTTCCAACTGGTTCTTTGGAAGCACCCCTACGACGCGGTCCACTTCCTTACCTTCCTTCATCACTAGCAAGGTTGGAATCGCCATCACGCCGTATCGCTGGGCCGTCTCGGGATTCTCGTCGACGTTAAGCTTACCGAAAACGACTTTACCACTGTACTCCTTCGCTAGTTCATCAACTATCGGAGCGATTGCACGACAAGGGGCACACCACGCCGCCCAGCAATCAACCACTATCAACGGGTAGTTTTTCACGGTCTGATCGAAGTTTCGATCGCTCACCACGATTGGCTTCTCGATTTTTGGGGTTGACATTTGGCTTTTCAGCTCTCGCATCCTTTTTCCTCGGATCTGCTCAAGCTCATCCAATACTTGGGCCTCGTCCACGAGCGCGTGCGAAGAGGGAGCTTTCGTTATAAAGCTACCCCGCAACTCCCTCAACAGGCCTCGTCAAATCTTCTTGCGAGCTTTCAGAAGCAAAGAGCCGTTCTCGTCAAGCTTAAGAAGTGATGAAAAGCTAAGGGACATTCGTGATGTGACTGATTTGCCGTTGAACTTTGACTTTAGCGAAGAACAGGAACTTTTCCGCAGAACGGTCCGCGAGTTTGCCAAGAGAGAGATCGCACCGAAAATCCGGGACTTTGAAAGAAAAGGAGAATTCCCCTGGGGCATCTATAGAAAGATGGGTAGTGCCGGGCTTCTCGGCTTAAGGTTTCCAAAGGAGTTCGGCGGACAAGAAAGCGATGCAGTGACGATGGCCATCCTAGTCGAGGAGGTTGCTCGCGCAGGATGGCAAATTCCACTCAGTGATATAATGGGGGAGATCCTTTCGCTCCATGGTCCGACGCAACTGAAGAAGGAATGGCTCCCAGCGATGGCGAAGGGAGAACGGATGCTGGGTGTAGCCAATACGGAACCGTCGACAGGGTCCGATGCTGCGGCGATAACGACCCGTGCAACGAGAAAGGGAGACAACTACGTTCTGAATGGAGAAAAACAATTCATCACGGGTGTTAACGAATGCGGCGCATATTGTCTCCTAGCCAAGACCGATGCCGAGAAAGGGTCTAAGGGGGTCAGCATGTTCTTTGTTGAGATGAATAGACCCGGGATCGAAAGGTACGAACTCGATGCATTGGGATGGAAACTGTTCTCGTTTGGAGGAATAGTGCTAAAGGACGTTACTATACCTGCATCAAATCTAATCGGGGAGGAGAACCGAGGCTTCCACTACGTGATGGAAACCTTCGACTTAATGAGGTCTCTTATCGCTGTGTGGTGCATCGGTTTGACAGAGAGTTCGATAGACGAAGGCATCGAATATGCGAAACAACGAACTGCATTTGGGCGCCCTATAGCAAAATATGAATCTGTTCAATCTCGCATAGTGGAGGGCTACACCGAGCTTGAAGCGGCCCGGCTTCTTTGCTACAGAACCTTGTGGTTGAAGGATAAAGGGCATAAGATCACAAAGGATTCAGCCATGATTAAGTGGTATGTCCCCCAGCTGTGCTTTGGAATTGTGAATAATTGCCTTCAGAACCGCGGCGCGATCGGGTACACAACAGAGTGTATGGATGAGTATCGTTTGAGGGAGATTCGAGGCGCGATGATTGGAGACGGAACAACCGATATCAACAAGATTGTCGTGGCGCGAGAGCTGCTTGGCAGAGAGTTCCTGCCATACAGGTAAAGCCGCGAGCAGAACGGCGCAAGTGCTAGTCGGATAACATCGTCGGCGCCGAATTCTAGACGGCGTAGGTTACGTTAGTCCCCGGACTGGTTTTGTGCTGGTTATTTTCCTTCGCTTACGATCGTTGTTAATGTCGAGCGGATCTTGTCGAGTCTACGCACTTTCCAGGTAATGACCTCCTTGAGGCGATCCATTGTTTCTGTTTCGATTTTTGCCACCACATCGTACACTCCATAGACAAAATAGGATTCCTTGACTTCGGGAACATCCCGGAGACTCTTCAGAATCTCGTTCTCTGCGCCGGCGTCAATATTCATAAAGACGAAAGCCTTTGGCATCGAAATTAACCCTACTAAGATTAGTGGGATGACTATTATGAGATTATCCCTAATTTCTGGCCGAATATGTCAGGAGTCATAAAATGGCCTCCCAGATCGACCCAGCCTTACCACGAATAGAGGAGCTAGTCCGGAGGCGGTCTTCTACGGACCGCAGGATGGGTTACGTATGGATGATAGTCCCCATACTTCCTGCACTAGCAGCTGTCGTTATCGGAACATCACTGATTGGTATTCTGGTTTCGGTTTTGCCTCGGATTAGCAATTTAACTCAGCCACAAAACACTCAAAACGCGATAACGCCAATTGCCGGGGAAATCTTCGCACTTTACGGTCTAGCAATCATCACATTCTGCGTTGTGCTCCTTTTCGGCGCCCTAGCTTTCTATTACCTGATAGATCGTCGAAACCGCCATTTGGGTCGGCAGCAGCTGTTATTTTCTACCCTACACAGGTACCTCGCCGCGAAAGCACCTGCCTCCGGAAACATGTCACGGCTTGGCCAACTATCAGAAGATTCGGTTTACGGCGAACGCGATAGGCCTGCCGGTCTTTGGGCCGTGCTCTTTCTATTTGTGCCCCCCATCGTTGGTTTACTAGCAGCCTACAACCTAACCCAAGACCTGCAGCGACATGACGAACTTCAGTCCAGCTATCAAACCACACTTGTCAACGCCTTCAGTGATGCGGGCGTTCAGCCTCCAGCTTTTTCTCCTTACAAGTTCCACAAGAAGGATCCGTTTCTGTTCATTATACTTTCAGCAATAACGGCTGGGCTTTTTTGGGTCTATTGGTTTTACACGTTGCTTAAGGATTACAACGAGCACTTCTTAGACCAAACTAAGTTCGAGGATCAAATTCTCAATTCACTGATGCCACAAGAAGTCATGATAAGATGCGGAGCCTGCGGTGCTGGTGTCCCTCGCAACGCCCGATTTTGCCCGAGCTGCGGAAAGGCCCAAACGACTTAGGTGAAATCCATGCGCGTTATGGACGTAGCAATCCAAACATTTCGACGAAACCGCCTTTTGATCGCAGCGATTGCGGTTGCTTTCTTTGCAATAATGATCATTACGGCTCTGGTGACCTATGCGGTACTGCTGGCATCTCCAGGTCTGGTGAAGGGGTTTCAGGATTGGTTGGAGTCAGCGGGAACTTACATGGCAATTCCGCCACCATACACCAATAGCCTTTACCGTCTCATTTTTTTGAATAATATCGGCCACTTTTGGAACCCCATTCGACTTTGGGTGTGGATACCTTTCATCGGCGCGTTCGAGTTGGGATATGAACTCTTGCTCAACGCAGTCTTGATCGGCGGAGTGGCAGCCTTCGTAGGAATGACAAAGGGCCCAGTCTATACAGCAGCAGGGTTACTCCCGCATGGGATTTTCGAAATACCTGCGTTCATACTTGAGTTCGTCGGGCTTGCAAGATGGCATGTCACTACGACTCGTGCGTTATATGCAAAGTTAAGCGGCCAACCCGTTGACCGGCCGCTTCTGTTAGAGGGGGTTAAGGATACGGTCACGCTGTCTTTATTGTCGGTAGCTTTGTTCGCTGTTGCGGCGTACATTGAGACCTTCATCACGCCTCACTTATTGGGTCGCTAGCGCCATTCTGCTCAAGTGAATGCGTAGGTCACTTGCGCCGTTGCCGTCACTTGTAACGTTCCAGATTGTATTGGTGTCGCTGCGGTCGCCGCGAATCTGCTGTAATTCGTGGGCTGGAATTCATATCCCGGTGTAACTGAGATAGGCCCAACAATCGTAACTCCTAGTGTTGTTGCCATTGCTTTGGCTTGGCCGTCTGCGTCGGTTAAGGCAAGCTGTAGCGCTTGCTTCTGTATCGTGGCTAGAGTAGAGCTTGAGAGTGTGAACGATACACCCTGTACTTCGTTCGCCCCTGCGGAGATTGCTTGATCTAGGATTTTGCCTATAGACCCTAAGTCGTTCACCGTTACCTGAATCGCGTTTACGGCAATGTAACCGATGATCGTGGGCGGCACGCTTTGGTTAACTGGATTAGAGTACGAAGGGGTCAGGGTGTAGGAGACGGTTTGAATTGAATTATTGCCTATTCCAGCTCTGGTAAGAGCAGCGATCACGTTTGCCATCGCTAGCGCGTTGTCTGCGGTAGCCTGGGTGGCAGTGGCTGCCTGAGTTTGAACGGCCAGGTCAAGTATGGCTTGGTCAGGAGATGCAGGGATGGTTCCGGTCCCCGTGACCTGAATTGTCTTTGTGGCAGAGTTCGTTAGAGAGGTTGGTGGGGGTCGCGTTAGTGCAACTGTGCTCACGAACACCATTGCTATTATGGCTAGTGCGGTTAGGTAGTAAACTCGTCGACTTGCAATTTCGCTCAAATAATCAAACCTCCTTTAGGCTTGCGTATGGCATGGCAACGCAATAACCCCATGGTTTTGAACAGGCTGTTCAGAGATTAGAACAAGGCCGCTCCATCGGTGGCGTTTAATGAACAGATATATGGTCAAAGTCCAGCGCCCTGGAACATTTTTCGTTCGGGTTTAAGGTTGAAATCTTATCTTGCAACCGACTCCCTATCGCTCGGACCCGTGATTGGTCGTGTTCAAGGTATTCATTACAAACCGTGTAATCGACCGCATTTCACGGGATGTCAACCGGCCCTTCGAGCGCATTGGGCTTCTAATGGGCACGTTGCAAGATTCGTCTCTCTGGGTCAACGACACTATCCCGGGCGGGACGGAGCTGAGCGAGGTCTCCTGCGCCTTCCCTCCGCAACTCCTTGCACAGGTGGCAAGTGATATTGTTGAGGGGAGGATTGAGGGAAGAATCGTTGGTTGGTACCACTCTCATCCAGGTCACGGTTTGTTTCTCTCGCAAATCGACGTAGAAACTCACATGCAATTTTGCCAATTTTCCCCTTACGCAGTGTCGCTAGTGGCAGACCCCAACTCTGAAGAGTTTGGAATTTGGATATTTGAGAATGGAGCTGGGGTTGTGCAGTTACCGTCCAGCTACATTCACATCATTTGACTGCTCAAGAAATGTTGCTCTTGTAAAGCCGAGCCGCCATCTTGTACAGTTTCTTTACTGATGAGAGCTTTGATCCCGTTAGCTTTTGGCTGGTGCTCTCCCACAGATCTGCGAGGATCGCTTTTGGGTAGCCTTTTCGGCGGTATTCCACAACCTGCAGAAGTATATCCAGTCTGTCAGCAGCATGAACAATCATCGACTCTATGGTTTCTTCAGCGTTAAACTCTGACTGAAGCTGGGCATAGCGCTTCCTAATTGCGCCTTTCTCAATACCTTCGATCAAATGTTTCCAGGCAGCTTGTTCAAGTTCACTCTTGATTGCTTCACCTCTCATCCCTAGGTATTCTAAGTAGGATTTGCTTATGTCGAATGTTAATGCTTCAGGAAGGTCATGAAGCAAAGCTAACCGGAGTACACGTTCGATGTTTATTCTGCGACCATTCGCAACTTCAAGATCGGCTAGCAACATCGCGAGGACGGTTGTTGAAAATGAATGGTCGGCGACAGACTCTACTTCTTGAATGCTGACTCCATGACTGATCCATCCGCTCCTCGGAATCATCTTGACCCTGCTAAGGCTTGAAACGAAATCTAGAAACATCTTCCCCTCCACAATTCCGGCTATCTAGGAAAAGAACAAAAGTTATGGCTTTGACTTTTGCCCTTGCACCCATGAAGCGGCGCAATTTCCTAATTTTCACAATTCTCGTTTATGCGTTCGCAATTGCAGGGTTTTGGGTGTCTTCGATCAAAACGCTCACAATATTTCCCGCTTGGAGTAGTTTTGTTTGCGGAAGGATTTTTTGTGGTAGTGCTGTGGCGAACTAAGGTCAAACGTGCGGATGTTTAGATCGGAGCACTGCTGAAATTGGGTAATTTGGCTGAGGGAGCAAGAAACGCTGTTAAAGTGTGCATGGCGGTTAAGAAAGGGGAGCATGTCCTCATTCTAACTGACCGTGAGACGCTGGAAGTGGGAGAGGCTATTTCGGCAGTTGAGGCGGTTTCTGAAGGGAACGTCAAGCTCTTCGTGCTGGAGGACTACACTGAACGGCCGGCGAAGGAGATTCCGAGAGAAATCTTCGACTCCATTCCGGGGGCAAACGTCACATTCTATGCGGCAAAGAGCAAGCGTGGGGAACTTGCCGTAAGAGGCCCTTTCATACGCACAGCGATCAAGTACGCGCGCCACGGTCACATGCCAAGCATCACAAAGGAACTCATGGAGACGGGCATGTGTGCCGACTACCGGATAATTTCGGAACTGACGAAGAAGGTTGAGCAAGTTGTCAAAGGATGTAAGAGCGCCCGGGTTAGCAACAAATCTGGGACGGATCTGACCGCAGAATTTCACCCCAATTGGAGATGACGCGTCTCTGACGGGTTATAACAGGAGAAGGGCATGTGGGGCAACCTTCCAGACGGAGAGATTTTACAGCAGCTCTCAAGGCGAATGGGAAAATGGTCATTGATGAGCTTGGCGACTGGTTCAGCCCCAAGTACGGAGTCATCAAAGACACCCCTGTAACTCTTCTAGTTAAGGACTCCCGAATCGAACTCCATACAGTTGCCTGCAGCAATGAACAGTTACGAAAGGAATTCTTGGATTATGTTCGATCTGATCCGAATGGAAATAGGTTGGGCGAGTTTGCCATTGGTACCAACATATTCCTTGACAGATTGACCGGAAACCTGCTTCAAGACGAAAAATCCCCTTCAGTCCATTGCGCGTTCGGTGATCCGTACGCTGAAGAGACCGGCGCAAACTGGCAGGCGAAGACTCATGTCGATGGAATCATGCTGAATTGTAGCATTTGGATCGACGGCAAACAGATTATGGATGAGGGTAAGCACCTAATTCATTGATTGGCAAAACTTCGTATTCGAGATTCATGCCATAATGAAGTGACGCTTAGTTGCAACGAAAGCAATAAGTAAGCACCTCCAATATGACTCGCCCGCTCAATTCTGAGGAAACTATCTTTGTCGGAGTTCAAACCAGGAAGAATTGATCGAGTTGCAGGCCCTGTCGTCGTGGCGTCAGGCATGCTTGGGGCATCTATGTATGAACTGGTCAAAGTAGGTAATTGGGGATTAATTGGCGAAGTAATTCGAGTCGAATCGGACCGAGCCACGATTCAGGTTTATGAGGAGACTACTGGAATCAAACCCGGAGAAACAGTAGAACGAACAGGGCACCCGCTGTCAGTCGAACTCGGGCCTGGTTTGATCAATCAGTTCTTTGACGGAATCCAAAGGCCGCTCCCAGTATTATTGAAGCAAGCTGGCGCATTCATTCGCAGAGGGGTCACGGCGCCTGCGCTTGACCGTAAGAAGAAGTGGGAATTCACGCCGCTACTGAGCAAGGGGGACAAAGTAACCAGCGGGGACGTACTCGGCGAGGTCCCGGAAACCGTCCTAGTAAAGCACCGTGTCTTGGTTCCTCCAAACATCGCAGGAACACTGAAGTCAATTGTCCCAAAGGGCAATTACACGCTTGAAGATCCAATTGCTGAAGTTGAAACTGCTCGCTCAACAAACAAGCTCTTTCTCATGCATTCCTGGCCTGTTCGAAGTCCGCGCCCCAACCGTGAAAAGGTTCCGTCCGACACACCTCTAATCACGGGGCAACGCATCATCGACTTCTTCTTCCCGATTGCGAAAGGCGGAACGGCTGCGATTCCGGGCGATTTCGGCACTGGAAAAACGATCACGCAACACCAACTCGCGAAGTGGGCGGATGCTGATGTGATAGTGTACGTGGGCTGCGGTGAACGTGGAAATGAGATGACTGAGGTTCTTGAAACGTTCCCCGAACTAAAGGACCCGCGGTCGGGGCATCCTTTGATGGAACGAACTCTCCTTGTAGCCAACACTTCGAACATGCCGATCGCTGCCCGGGAAGCCAGCATGTATACGGGCGTAACGCTTGCTGAGTACTTCCGGGATATGGGCTACGATGTGGCGCTAATGGCTGATTCTACTTCAAGATGGGCTGAGGCTCTGCGTGAAGTGTCCGGGCGGTTAGAGGAGATGCCGGGAGAGGAGGGTTACCCAGCTTACCTAGCCTCTCGGTTGGCTGAAATCTACGAGAGAGCCGGCCGAGTCAAAGTGATTGGGCGAGAAGAAAACAAACTTGGCTCAGTCTCGATCGTGGGCGCCGTCTCCCCTTCGGGAGGAGACTTCTCAGAACCCGTAACACAGAACACTCTTAGAATCGTGAAAGTATTCTGGGCACTCAGCAAACCACTGGCTGAGCGTAGACATTTTCCCGCTATTGACTGGTTGACCAGTTACTCCCTCTACCTAGACTCGCTAGAGAACTGGTACCAAACCAAAATCGGCCCGGCATGGTCTAGCCTGAGAAAGGAAGGTATGGCACTATTGCAGAGGGACGAAGAACTTCGCGAGATTGTCATGCTAGTTGGGCCAGACGCACTCTCAGAATCTCAGAGAGTAGTCCTCGAAGCCGCAAGAATGATCAAAGAAGACTTCCTCATACAGAGCGCACTTCACCCGGTCGACAGCTATTGCTCCCCAGAAAAAACGGTCCTCCTCATGTCACTCATAATGAGGTTCTACGAGAGGATGAAGGAATCCACAGAGAAAGGAATCCCACTCCAACGAGCCCTCGAACTTCCAGCAAAAAATGATATCGCAAGGGCCAAGATCCACCCCTCCGAAACCTTCAATGAATTCGCGAAAGGGCTCACTGCAAGAATCGACGAACAATTCCAAACGTTGACCAAGGAAATAGTTGAAACCGCTAAGTGAGGCATAACGATGTCGGTCGTTATTCGCGAATACTCGACTGTTAACGAGATTTCTGGCCCGCTCATTTTCGTACGAAACGTAAAGGGCGTCGGCTTTGGCGAGCTAGTGAGGATCCGAACTCCGGCAGGGCAGGAGCGACGAGGGCAGGTCCTAGAAGTTCGAAGCGATTTGGCTGTGGTTCAAGTATTCGAAGGAACTTCAGGACTCGACATACCGTCAACTAACGTTCGCTTCATGGGAGAAACAGTAAAGTTACCGGTCTCGGGCGACTTATTGGGACGAATTCTTGACGGAAGCGGCAACCCAATCGATGGCGGACCGCGCATCATACCCGAAGACTACTGGGACGTCCACGGCGCACCCATCAACCCCTACGCTAGAACGTATCCAAGAGAATTCATACAGACTGGAATCTCAGCCATCGACGGCATGAACACT
>Ga0326728_10001105_pt1 | contig 97792 bp, 86 predicted proteins | sample MB3enrmetagenome_FD_207602 | JGI IMG/M metagenome (GOLD analysis project Ga0326728, IMG submission 207602) | Lab enriched peat soil microbial communities from McLean, Ithaca, NY, United States - MB31MN | ecosystem: Environmental > Terrestrial > Soil > Wetlands > Peat | place: USA: New York...
CTACACAAGCCAACTGACGGAGCTCTTCGGACCCGCTCGGGAGGGTATGGCAGCGATGGCAGACTACAGCCGGGCGCTTGGCGCGTATAAAGGCTCTGTGGAACGCTTGTGGTATGCAGAGTGAGAGCACAAGCGCGTATCATATGTTTCGTGATCGTTCACTCATGAGGGACCCCATGGACGATAAGCAAAAGCGAGAGGAATTTGATACCGGACTGAGCAAAATCAGGCATGAAATAAAGAGCCAATTGGTGCCACATGGCTTTTTTGGCAGCGTTACTGATGTTGACATCGGCCCGGCGGATCAAGTCCCTGCTGGCTCAAGGATCGAGATCGTCGTGAAAGGCAGAACTGCCGGGAGGTTGTTTGACCGCCAGCAAATCGAAGCCTGTCGGCTCAGGGTGGGCGGCACGGTTCTGTCGGAAATCATCTCAATGGTTGATGAACTGTCGGCTTGACCTCGCGTGCATTGCGTCGGCCTCGTAGGACGGATCGAATTCGGTCAGCGAGGAGAGCACGATCTTCTTGAATGGCCGGAGGCGGTTTGCCAGGTGCAAGCCGGCCATCCGCAATACCTGCGCGGCCGGACGGGTATCGGTATACAGGCGAACGACGGCATTCGTCGCTAGGTACATGGGCCTCGCGATTCTTCTGTGAATCGCTTCATAGCGCGACAACAGCGGCGATGCGCGCTGCAACTCCCGCAGTAGACTATTCCCACTCTGCAACCCCAGGTTGAACCCATGGGCGGTCACGGGATGCATGCCGACGGCCGAATCACCGATCAGGGCGCAGTGCCGGTCGGCAAAACGCCTCGAATAGGTCGCGACCAAGGGGTATACGTGACGCGTACTCGATAACTCCATGGAGCCAAGAACCCCATCCCATCGACCCTCCAGCTCTCGATTGAATCCCGCGGGATCCATCGATTGCAATCGCTGCGTCTGCGCGGCGGACGCCGTGATCACCGCCGACGATTCAGTGCCGTTTAGGGGTAACAGGGCCAGAGTGCTTTGATCCTTAAACCACTCCCGCGCGGTTTCGGCATGCGCGGCACGATGGCGCATGCGGCACACCAGCATACTCTTGCCGAAATCGAGCATGTCGGCGGCTATCCCTAAGGCCCGCCGGGTCTCTGAGAAGCGGCCATCCGCCACGATCAACCATCGGCCGCGCAGCGTCTCGCCCTGCGCGGTACGCACGGTTACGGCATCGGCGCCGGTCTCGAGGCCGACCAGTTGACGGTCCGGCAAGAAGCCGACCCCCGTTTGCGCTGCAAGAGCTTCGAAAGCGGCCTTACGGATCAGATGGTTCGGCACGAGATAACCCAGCGCCGCGCACTTCGTATCACGCTGATCGAAAAGCAACCGATGGGCGGACCGGCCGGTCATCACCGCGGCGCGCTTCAGCGGCGCAATCTCCTGAGGCGCGATTCGCGGCCAGACGCCGAGTTCCTGCAAAATGTGAATCGAACGATGCGTCAATGCAATTTCCCGGCCATCGAATTCGGGCTCCGCAATGGCCCGCTCGGACTGCCGCTCGATCAGCCCGATCCGGTAACCGTATCGAACCAGTCCGATTGCCAGGCAAAGGCCCGCGGGTCCCGCGCCGATAATGATGGCGTCGAAGTTGGATGCGTCAGTCATTGTAGAATACGCTCCTCAATTCGGCAGCTTGCAGTATCTGCACGCGCTTGGCGCGTACCTTGATCAGCCCGCGCCGCGCCAGTTCAGTGAAGCAGCGGCTGATAGTCTCGCTTCGCAGGCCGAGATAATCGGCGATGTCCTCGCGATTCATGCCCAGCCGGAATTCGCGCTCGCGCACGCCCCGAATCTGCAGACGCGCCGACAGATTCAATAAAAAGCCCGACACTCGCGCGAGCGCCTCTTTGTCGCGAATCAGGCTCAACAAATCGCGCGCCGCGGTGCCTGCCTTCGCGATCAGCCGTATGAATTCCGCAGCGACGCTCGGCGACTCCGCACATAAGCTATTGAATGCGGCCCACGGCACGACGCAAACGAATGACGCCTCCACGGCCACGCTGGTCGTATTGCTGCAGACGCTGCCGAGACTCTGCAGACTCAGCATTTCTCCGGGCAGGCAAAAATTGATCACGGACCCTCGCTTCCCGGTTGAATAGTCGAGTTCTTTGATGCAGCCGCTGCGAATCATGTAAAACGACTCCACTTTATCGCCCGATCTGAACAGCGAATTACCGCGGGTGACGCGCATCCGCCGTATTCGCAGTCCGTGCAGGCGCCGCCCGGCGGCACTCGCCACGCGGCCGGGAAAGCATATCCGCCATAGACCGCACAACTCGCATCCGACGGCTTTCCTGCTATGCATCCACGCACCACTCGGTCGGAGGCACGGTCATTGTGCGTGGATGGGGGGCAAGCTACCGCATGAAAACTGACCTGAATCAGTTATCAGGCGCGAACCGGGACGTACCCTTTGAAAAGTGAACCGGACCAGACCCATCATATCGACCTCACACAGCTCGGTGACGTGGTGCGCACCGTAGCGCCACTGCGACGAAGCGTCGAGCATATCGATATCGACCAACTGATCTCCCGTCTCGGGCGGGTCGTTCCCGAAGCCGAGATCGCGGTCCACCTTGCGCTCATACGGTCCATTGAAGCGCTCAAAACCGAAAAGGACGCGGTGATTGTGGCGCACAACCACCAAACGCCACTAATCGCAGCCGGCGTTGCCGATCTTGTCGGAGACTCCCTCGCCATGCCCCGCTATGCGGCGCAATGCACAGCGCGCCTCATCGTGGTTTGTGGCGTTCACTTCATGGCCGAAACAGTCAAACTACGGTGCCCGAACAAGCGTGTCTTGCTGCCTAACTTGCGCGCACGCTGTTCGCTTGCCGACTCGATCGACGCAGACTATGTGCGCTCGCTGCGCCAGTTCTATCCGGGTTTACCGCTGGTCGCCTACGTAAATATCCCGGCGGCGGTGAAGGCCGAGGCTGCGCCCAGACGAGTCCTGCTGATTGCCCCGGAGCAACCGGGAAGATCGTGGCGGACGCCCGCTTCTGACGCGTTGTCGTTGAATATTGACTTATCGCAGTTTTTGACCATTAAACTTTTGACATCTCAAGCGAAAAGAGAAAACTGACCGAGGCATGGCAAATACGAGAATTCGCCGCGGGTGCGCGGGCGCGAATTACAGGGGAAACCCGCCGCGGGGAACCCCGCCGCCGCTGCGGAACCAGGAGATTAGTTTCATGATCGACCAAAGGAGCCGAAGCGTGCGTGAGTTTCTGAACAAAATCGAGATGCTGCGTTGGGATGACCATCGCTACTACCACCAATGCCGCATCAACCAGACGCTGCACTTGATCAGCGCGATCAGCTTCCTGGTGGCGTATGCGTTACTGCTCGTCGAACCCGCGGTGGCCGGCCTGATGGGCTGGCTGGTGGGCATGGTGACGCGCCAATCAGGCCATATTTTTTTCGAACCACGCGGCTACGATCACGTCAATAAGGCCACCGATGAGCACAAGGAGTCGATCAAGGTCGGCTACAACATGCGCCGCAAGGCTATCCTGATCGGTGTGTGGTTGTGCGTTCCGGTGCTGCTATGCGTCAGTCCGAGCCTGTTCAATCTGATAGAACCGAGTACCAGCTTCGAGGGCTTCGCGCACGTTGTCGGTCTGATTTGGCTGGCGCTCGGCATCGGCGCCGTGATCGCACGCACCGTGCACCTGTTCTTCCTGCGCGGCCCGACGTGGGGCCTGGCCTGGGCCGCCAAGATATTGACCGACCCGTTCCATAACGTCGCCATCTATTGGAAGTCCCCACTGGCGCTGTTGCGTGGGCAGCGACTCGACCCCATCCAGCCCGAGCATCGACGCGCCGAGGTCTGAACGCGCGAAGCCGCCGCGACGCAGCGGTTGCCCGTTGCGGCCAGTCAGAAGGGATCGGCAATGAAAATTCTTCTTATTTATCCGCGCAATCCCGACACATTCTGGAGCTTCAAGCATGTACTGAAATTCGTCTCCAAGAAGGCCGCCTTCCCGCCGCTTGGACTGCTAACCGTCGCGGCGATGCTGCCGCCTGCGTGGAATCTGAAGCTCATCGATCTGAACGTCTCGGATTTGCACGACGATGATCTCCGCCAGGTCGATTACGTCTTTCTGAGCGGGATGATCGTGCACAAACAGTCCGTGCATGAGGTGGCGGCGCGTTGCGCCAGGCTTGGCAAGACGGTCATTGCGGGCGGCCCGTTGTTCACGACCGGACATCAGAATTTCCCCGAGATTTCTCATTTCGTGCTGGGCGAGGCCGAGGACATCGTCGGACAACTGGTGGCGGATATGGAACGCGGTGCAGTGCAACCCGCTTACCGCGCCGTAGGCTGGCCCGACGTGCGCAAGACGCCCGTGCCACGCTGGGATCTCATCCGAATGAGCAATTACGTCACGATGCCGGTGCAGTTTTCCCGTGGCTGCCCGTTCACCTGCGAGTTCTGCGATATCGTCATCATGAACGGACATGTGCCCCGAACCAAGGACCCGGCGCAGGTGATGCGCGAACTCGAGGCGTTGCGTGTCGCCGGCTGGAAGGACATGGTCTTCGTCGTTGACGACAATTTTATCGGTAACCGCAAGCGCACCCGGGAAATGCTTCGCGCTCTAATCGAGTGGCGCCGCTGTGCCGCGTCAACTATGGGGTTTCTGACGGAAGCTTCGGTCAATCTCGCCGATCATGAGGATCTGTGCGAATTAATGGTCGAAGCCGGCTTCAAGAAGGTGTTTCTTGGCATCGAGACGCCCTCCAACAGCGGACTGCTCGAATGCGGCAAAACGCAAAACCGCAAACGCGATCTGGCCCATGCCGTGCAAACGCTGCAGCGCAGCGGACTGGAAGTGATGGGTGGATTCATCGTCGGCTTCGATTCAGATCCGCCAGATATCTTCGCGCGGCAATTCGAATTCATTCAGCGGACCGGAGTGGTCACCGCAATGGTAGGCATGCTCACCGCCCTGCCGCAGACGGTGTTGTATAAACGGCTTGCCGGGGAGGGGCGTCTTCTCGCCGAAACGTGCGGCAACAACACCGACGCGGCCATCAATTTCGTGACGCACCTCGACCGCGAATTCATCATTTCAGAATACAAGAAGCTGATGCGCAAGCTCTATGCGCCGCGTCATTATTACCGGCGCATCCGCACGTTCCTGCGAACCTTGGAGACACGCGGCCCGACAATGCGCATGTCCTTTTCGGACTTGCGAGCGTTCTTGAAGTCGCTCTGGTTACTGGGAGTGTGGCACAGAGGCAGGCGTGCATACTGGGGCATGTTCTGGTGGACGCTGCTCTCGCGTCCGCGGAAATTCCAGGCTGCCATGGAGCTTTCCATTCTCGGCCATCACTATCGCCGAATCGCCAACGCGCTCTGACCGGTACGCTCGAGTGCCCGGCCGGTCAAAGATTCGGCGCGGGTTGGCGCTTGGTTCGCGGGGCATCGGCTTTATTGACCGCCCCCCCGGCCGTTTGCATCAGCTGCGCTGCCGTCGTGGCGCCCTCGAAAGCGATCGACGGGCTGTAGGCAGTTACCGTAAATTGGGTGATGATTCGGTCCTCACGCGCTGCACCGCCGTTCGCCGTGGAATGATCTTCGGTCACGATCGCAACTCCGCAGCGGTCGATCTGGAATCGGAACTCGTCGGGCGTCGTCTTCAGAGCAAGATTTGGCCGCGTCACGTTCCCGAGGTTCAATCCGCCCAGCCCTCCGAATATTCCACGACGATTACAAGGATCACCGACTTGCACGCTGCCGCTGCCCTGAATTCGCCACGTGGGGGAGTCCGGCAAGTCATTAGATCCGGCGAAGCCGCCGTATTTCTTCACCAGCGCATTTTCAAGAGCCATCTCGCGAACCGCATTCGCCGGCGAGTATGCTGCCGAGTGGACGATGGCCATCGCCCGCTCCCTGCCTGGGACCGGCGTGAACATGACCTCATAAGACTCCCCGTCTTCTGCGAAGGTGTCGCCGACAGGAGAGGACGGCGGTGGCGTCCAGGCTGCAATGACGTTCACAAAGCGCCCGCTGGCTATCGGCTGCATGGCGCCATTGGTCGAGTCAAAATGGCCCAGTGATTCCATCGACTCATAGTAGTCAAGCAGCTTCTTGGATTTGAGGACCGCGCGCACGTCATCGAGCGACATTCCCAGTTTCACGCCGGCGACATCTATCTTGTCCGGCGATACGTCGGGAAGCGCGGGGGCTCCCGCCTGTCTCTGCGGCGGCACCGGGGCAACCATGCCGCCGGCGCCCGCGTTCAATACGTATCCGGTGGTGACCAGGATTCCCTGCTGTTCTGCGCTGACACAGCTGTAGAGGGAGACGGCACTCGCCTTGATGCCGGTCATCCCGTCAGCCCGCAGGACCGGCTGACCTGCCACGCCGTTAGGTTGTCTCTTACCCGTCTTGGCGTCGACCAAGCAATAGTATCGATGCGCGTCCGGCGGTAAACCCACATCGAAATGGCCGCGCACGACTTCGTGATCGAAGTCCTGTTTGAAAGCTTGTTTCAGTGACGAAAAAAAGCTCTCCTGGGGAACAGACGGCTGCGCATCGCTCGAAGAGGAACTCGCCGAGGCTCCGGCTTCTGTGCCGGCCGGCGGATCGGCCAGAACGCCGCTGCTGCCGCCCAAGCACAGTGCGAGGCCCACTGCAAGGGCTTGCGAGCAGTGCGGAATTCGCAGCGAGGCGCCCAAGTATCCCCTCGAAGATCTGTTTGATTTCTCGTACATCAAGATTCTAGCCGCTCGTGAGCAATTCCGCACTACAAGTGAAGGCACGATCGAGGCATGATACATGCGGTCGGGTGTTTTTATCTGATGAATGTAGATTGCATGCCCATTGACCCACAAATCAAAGCATTCCTCACTGAATTTTCGAAGTTCCCCGGCTGTATCAGATCCCTCTCGCGGTGATTCGCCCCCTGACCTTTCGATCGGCGCCGACAGCCCTTGCCGACGCCTTGCCAGTCAGGGCGACTGCGGTCGTTTCGGTGGATTACCTGGCTGCGGGCAATCTTCGCCGGCACTCCCATGACGATGCATTCATTTTCCGCCTTTCTCACATCGCTTGGCTAAACTAATTCCCGGTTTACTCTGCCGACCGATGTCATGCAACGATGGATACGAATACCTGAGCCGCTGTGGGGTCAATTGGCGAGCGAAGAATTCTTCCTCGCCGTCGAAGACTTCGTCCAAAGACACGGTTCCGTTAACGGCGTGGTGAGACGCATGGAACACTTAGGTCTTGGATCGGTAGCGCGCTCTTGGCTCGGTAGCAGCGTGTATGAACCCATCTCTAGCGAGCAGCTACATGCGCTGTTTGGCACGGGCGTCCTGCGTGCGTTCGCGGCTAAGGTGGATTTACAGCCGCGCGATCTTGTTCTCCGCCTATCGCAAGCGCTGCCCCGGGTATTAAATCGACTCGCGTCATCACGAAGCCCGGGCCCGCGCGCGCTAAGGGGGGGATGCGAGACTTAGGACTCGGAACGCAATCCTGTGCTGGCGATCAAAAGGGCTCAGTATGGCTGCGCAATTCCATCTCCCAACTCCACGCGCCGGGTGGTTGCGCGAGCGCCGCCATGTAGGAACATGCGATCGCATGCGGAGTGAACGCGCCTGGCGCGGCGCTCCCCTGCACCACTGCCCCGTCGATGACGAAGTGCACGACATGAATTCCCGCGGGACCGAGTTCCCGCGCAAGACTCTGCGCGAGTCCACGCAGAGCGAACTTGCCCATGGCGAACACCGACGAGCGGGCGAATCCCTTTACTCCGGCGGTCGCACCGGTAAAGAAGATGCTGCCGCTGGCACGGGGCAGCATACGACGCGCCGCCTCCTGAGCCGTGACCAGCGCGCCGATCGCGGTGGTCTGAATAGCGACTGACGCCGCTGCTATATCCACGCCCAGTAGGTCCCCACGGATGCGGGCGCTGGGGTTATAGAGCACAACATCCGGCTCTCCCAAAGCACGGTCGACGTCCCTGAACAATTGCTCGAGACTCTGTGCAGACGAAGCGTCGGCCTCGAACGGCACTGCGTCCATCGCCTCGGCCAACGGACGCAATTTGCCTAGATTGCGCGCGGCCAGCGCCACTCGATAGCCGTCGCCCACCAGCGCCTCACCAAACGCTGAGCTGATTCCAGGTCCCGCTCCGACAATCAAGGCGACTCGTTTATCCATGGAAATATCCTCGAAATCGATAACTCGCGTGCTTCTCGCCCGAGCCTACCGGATTGGCAGCGGCGAATCTATTTCGGCATCGCCGATTATTGCCGTGGGCTTGCGCGGCGGAAACGCCGGCAAGGAAGCGTCAGGGAGATGCGAACCCGCGGCGGCGGCTGGGCAATGATGATATAAGGCACGACTGTGACAAACGCTCCCCCGCCGAGAAAACATGCATAGCAAGATCAGCCGCCGCGACTTCCTCGGCGGTACCGCACTCATCATTGCCAGCGGCCTCACTCCGCGAGCCCAGCTGCGTGCCGAACCTAATCGCTATTATCCGCCGTCGCTGACAGGCCTGCGGGGAAGCCATCCCGGTTCGTTCGAGGTCGCCCATCGGGTTGGTCGCGAGGGCGGATCGGTCGACATCTCTGGCCTCGCGGTCGAAGAGAGTTTCGATCTGGTCGTGGTCGGCGGCGGCATCAGCGGATTAGCGGCGGCGTGGTTTTATCGCGAGGCGTATGGCTCCGCTTCGCGTATCCTGATTCTCGACAACCACGACGATTTCGGCGGCCACGCCAAGCGCAACGAGGTCCGGGTCGGTAACCGGCTTTTGATCGGTTACGGCGGGACCGAGTCGCTACAATCGCCCAAGGCGCTATTCAGCCATACTGTGAACCGGCTGTTCCAGGCGCTCGGAGTCGACATCAAACGCTGGGATACGGCGTTCGACCGTAAGCTCTACCGGTCGCTCGGCCTGACCGAGGGTGTGTATTTCGATCGCGAGACGTTCGGCGTGGATAGGTTGTTGCCCGGAGCTCCGATCGTGACCGGCGCCGACGCGGATAAGAGCGATGCCAAACCCTTTCCGATCGAGGCGGTCATCGCCGAGTTCCCGATCTCCGCCGATGCCAGAGCGCGGCTCATCGAGTTTTTCAAGCATCCGCAAGACTATCTTGCGGGAAAATCGAAGGCCGAGAAGATCGCCTATTTGAAGAGGGTCAGCTACCGCGACTACCTGCGCAACGATGCCGGGCTCGGCGACGAGGCGGTGAAATACTTCGATGGCGCACCTAAGGACCTCATGGCCATGGGCCCCGATATAACTCCGGCGCTGGAGGCGTTGAGCAGCGGGTACCCCGGTTTCAGCCGCCTTGGTCTAAAGGACCAGGAAGAGGCCGCCTTCGACGAGCCCTACATTTACCACTTCCCCGACGGCAACGCCTCGATCGCCCGGCTGTTGGTCCGAAGCTTGATCCCCGCGGTGGCGCCCGGCCATACCATGGACGACGTGGTGCTCGCCGATTTCGACTACGCCAAGCTCGATATCGACGCTCCAATCCGCTTGCGCCTCAACAGTACGGCGGTGGCCGTCGCCAATGATCGCGCCAAGGGCGGCTCGGTCGACATCGGTTACATGCGAGCGGGCGCGTTGCACCGTGTCCAAGCAAGGCGATGCGTGCTCGCCTGCTACAACATGATCATTCCGCACATCATGCCCGAGCTACCGGATGCACAGAAAAAGGCGCTCGCTCTCGGCGTCAAGCTCCCGCTGGTTTACACCAATGTCGCCATCCGCAACTGGCATGCCTTCGTCAAGCTAGGCGTAGATAAGATCTACAGCCCCTATGGATTCTTTTCGAACATCAAACTCGATTATCCGGTTTCGCTCGGCGGCTATCGCCATCCGCGCGACCCGAGCGAGCCAATTCTGCTCCACATGGTGCATGTCCCCCTGACGCCAAACCAAGGACTCTCGAACGTCGAGCAGTTTCGCCTAGGACGGCAACGGCTGTTCGATACGCCCTTCGAGGAGTTCGAGAAGCAGATCACCAATCAACTCGACCGCATGCTGGGTCCCGGCGGATTCCAGTCGGCGCGCGACATCGCCGCGATCACCGTGAATCGCTGGCCGCACGGCTATTCTTACGATGCGAATACGCTGTTCGATCCGCAAGCAGCAGGACCGCCGCCCTACGAAATAGGCCGCAAGCGCAGCGGCAGGGTCACAATCGCCAATTCCGATGCGGGCTGGAACGCCTACACCCATGAGGCAATTGACCAGGCGTGGCGGGCAGTGGCAGAACTCAAGTCGGCCTGAGCGGCTCGCCGCCAGAAACACGCCGCTGTTTCCGTGCGCGAGCACCGCTGTATTGCGCTGGTCGTTAGAAAAGTTCGACCTTGCCCGGGCCGCTTCCCTGATGATCCTCGATCGCCGCCTGCTTCTCGTCCGGCGATGCACCGCGGCTGAGGAGATCGTGTAAGACGCGCTCTCGCTCCATGCTTAGAATTCCACGGATGCGTTCATGCAGCTGGTCCCACTCGGCTTGCGACTTCGGAGCAGTGCTGGACGAAATGAAATCTGCTAAATAAGAAAGGCTGCTGCAAACATGCGTCAAGGATTGCACGAGGCGGTCGTGGAACTGTGCGGCCGTGACCGCCTTACTTGCCTGAGTGTGAAATTCGTCATGCAATACCATCAGATCCTGAAATACGCGGGCCGGCGAACCGGAGAAGTCGAATAGGCAACGCGTTAGCGTCTGCGTGGCGTTGCGCATCGAGTGCGCCGTCTCGGCCAGCGTCGCCGCAGGCGCATTTGTCTCGACCAGCGCGGCCTCGATTCGTGAGCTTATTGCGCCGAGCATGGAGACTATTTTCTCTGTCTGTGGATCGATTCTTTCTTGCACGATCTGCTCCGATTACAGGACCCGAGATACCGTCGCAAGCAGTTGTTCGGCATTGAACGGTTTGACCAGCCAGCCGGTGGCACCGGCCTCTTTTCCGAGTAGCTTCCTCTCCAGCGCCGACTCGGTCGTCAGTATCAATATCGGAACGCCTTTGTATGCAGGCAGCAACCGCAGCTCGCGAACCAGCGCGATTCCGTCCATACGAGGCATGTTGATATCCGTCAAAATGAGATCTGCTTTATGATTGCGTGCATATTCCAATGCTTCGATGCCGTCGCTTGCTTGCACTACCTCGTAGCCCTCACTGGCGAGAGTCAATTGCATCATGAGACGCATTGACGGGGAATCGTCGACAGTGAGTATCAATCTAGCCATCTTGCATTCTCCATGCGTGTGCTGTGGTCGACCGCCGACCGCCGTCTCACATATAACTGCATTGTCCTAACATTGCGGCTCGCGTGTTGGGGTGTGTTTCACGCAATTGGCGCTCGCCTCCGCACACGCCATGCCTCGATTTACCCGACTAGGACACAGAACTGCGAGACTCGGTGGCGTGACGCATTTCGATTCTTAATAGCTTTCGGCAGGAGGCGCTAAAGCTTGAGACCAGCCGCGGTGCGACCCCCTTTATCTTGCAGAAAATGCCGCGGCGGCCAAGCTACAAACGACAGGAGGGTGCCGGTCCGCAACGGATGCGCCAAGCGCCGCGTTGTATCGTAGGCATCAACGCCGCGGCGCGCCCGGAATGGAGAATGTTGACAACGTAGTACAATCCGTTACCGCCAGCCAGAACCACGGAAGTAGATCTCATGACCGAGCCGATACTGCTCACCCCCGGCCCTCTCACGACCTCGGCCGCCACCAAGTCCGCGATGCTCTCGGATTGGGGATCGTGGGACAGCGCTTTCAACGAGCTGACTGCATCGGTATGCGGCGACCTCGTTGCGATTGTCAACGCACAACGCGACCACGTCTGTGTGCCGCTGCAGGGCAGCGGGACGTTCGCCGTCGAAGCAGCGCTCGGCACGCTCGTTCCAAAGGGCGGCAAAGTGCTCGTGCCGGACAATGGCGCCTACTGCAAACGCATCGTGCGGATCTTGGGCTATCTGGGTCGCGAGGCTGTCGTCCTGTCGCATGGCGAGCAAGAAGCGGCGGATCCTTCGCGGATCGACGCCGCGCTGGCCGCTGATCCGTCGATCACGCACGTCGCCCAGGTACACTGCGAGACTGGTACGGGGATCCTAAATCCGCTGCCGGAGATAGCGACGGCGGTGGCCAATCACGGCCGCGGCCTAATCATCGACGCGATGAGTTCTTACGGCGCGATCCCAATCGATGCCCGGGCCCTCTGCTTCGACGCTCTGATCGCCGCGTCCGGGAAATGCCTCGAGGGCGTGCCGGGGATGGGCTTCGTGATCGCGCGTCGAACAGCGCTAGAGCGCTCCGGCGGCAACAGTGGTTCGCTCGCCATGGACTTGGTTGACCAGTGGCAGTACATGCAGAAGACAGGTCAGTGGCGATTCACGCCGCCCACTCACGTCGTGGCCGCTCTGCGCGCGGCTATCGACCAGTACCAGGTGCAGGGGGGGCAGCCGGGTCGGCTCGCGCGTTACACTGAGAATTGCGCCGCGCTGGTATCGGGCATGCGGCAGTTGGGCTTCAAGACATTCTTGCCGGACGCGCTGCAGGCACCGATCATCGTCACGTTTCACTCCCCGCCCGATCCGGCGTATAACTTCAGCGAGTTCTATCGTCGGGTGCGCGGCCGCGGATTCATCTTATACCCCGGCAAATTGACAGCCGTCGATACATTCCGGGTCGGCTGTATCGGCGCGATCGGCGCCGATAGCTTGCGGCAGGCGGTAACCGCCATTGCCGGCGCGCTGCGTGAGATGGGCGTGGAGTTATCGCGGCAACCTCAAATGGACCCCTTTCAAGGCGCCTGCGCGAGGCTCGCAAGGTAGCGCACCAGCGCCTCACCGGGTCCACGTCAGTGCAATGTCCTGGCGGTCTTCGCTTTTTTTCATGGCGTATATGACCGTTCTCGCAGAATCTGCCACCGTGTTCACATAATCAAAGGATCAAGATGGTCAAGAATTCATAGGAGAGGATACAAGATTTTCCCTGTGGGAGCGGATATGCCTTTAAGCGCCTGTGCGACAACCGGACTGCGCCCTCCGGTTTGAGCGAAACGAGCAACGCGTCATGCGGCCTACATTCACGATTTGGATATGCTCGCTCGTGATCTTAGGCATCTGCTCCGGCGCCGTAGCCGATGATTTGTACGTTGCCTGCCATGCAGATGTGCCGCTCGCCGCGGCGGATGTTCGCGACGTTTTTTTGGGCGAAAAGCAGATTTTGAATTCGACACGGCTCGTGCCGGTCGATAACTTGGCGGCGCAGCCCGCCTTCCTCGAAAAAGTGCTGAAGATGGACGCAATCAAATATGACACGATCTGGGCCAAAAAATCGTTTCGCGACGGCGTCAATACGCCGGTCACCATGGCGAACGATGCCGCGGTACTCGCATTCATCAGGCGCACCCCTGGGGGTTGCGGCTACTTTACCGTTGAGCCGCCCGTGGATGTCACCGTGATCGGCAAGTATTGAGCCCGCGACACCATGAAACGCGCCACAGATAAGCTCATTGCGCTGCAGTTTCTCGCTGTCGCGCTGCCGATCGCAGTGGTATTGCTCGTACAAATGGCTGTCGACGCGCGCCGAGCCGCCAGTCTAGAGCATTCTCGCCCGCTCCGAATATTAGCGGCAGAGGCTCGCGCGTACTACAAGATCTTCATGAACGGCGCGGCGGACGTCGTCGATACGGGCACCCTGGGCGCACAATCGGTCGAGGCATTGCATTCTAGCGCAGGGGAGCTGGCCGGGCTTGCAATCATAGACGAGACGGTCAATGTCGGCGACGCGGCCGCGGTGGTGGCGGGTCTCGAAGCCATCATCCCAAAAGGCGCAACCCTCAACACCTTGGTGCCCTTGCGAGCGCGCATCATACAGGGCGATGTGCTCACCAAAGCAATCGACGATGAATATGAGAGACGAGACGAGTTAGTGGTGAGGGAGGCTGTCGCGTCTGGGGTTCGCCAAAAATATGCGGTCGGAGGCGCACTGATCATCACCACGATGCTCACGGTGCTGTTCGTCCTCGCGACGCGGCGGCGGCTGAAGGCTAGCTTAGAGGCCGAGATTTCCGCAGAACGGCAGCAGAGAGCCGAGCTTGAGACCATGTCTGTTCGCTTTGGCGTCGCGACTCGCGCGGCGCGCGCCGGCGTCTACGAGCTGAAAAGAGATGGCTTGGATTTGTGGTGGAGCGATAGCATGTATGAGCTGTACGCTCAGTCATCGCAGGTCTTCCGGCCGACGATCCCATCATGGCTTGGGTTGATACACCCGGATGACCGGGAGTCGGCGCAAACCGCAATCACCAGCGCAATGCGCGAGCATAGCCAGCTGCGGTCTCAATACCGCGTCGTGCGCCCGGACGGCTCGGTATGTCACATCGCGTCGCTGGCAGCGGTGGTGACTGATTCGATCGACGCCAGTCCTCGCTTGGTCGGTATCGATCTCGACATCACCGAACGCGTCGAGGCGGACGACCGCGAGCGCAAACTGCAGCAGCAATTACGCGATGCTTCTAGACATGCGGGGATGGCGGAAATTGCCACCAATGTGCTGCACAACATCGGCAACGTATTGAACAGTGTGAATATCTCGGCGACCCTCGTATCGGATAGAATCAAAAATCCCAAGACGGCTGGGCTCGGCAAGGTCGCGGCGCTGCTGCAACAGCAAGGGCCGGACTTGGAAGCGTTCATCTCGACCGACGAACGCGGCAAGCACCTCCCTGTGTATCTCGCCCAGTTGTCCGAGCAGCTAATGCTCGATCAACGCGCCACCCTTCAGGAAATCGACTTATTGCGCAAGAACGTCGATCACATCAAGGAAATCGTAGTAATGCAGCAAAGTTATTCAAAGCTGGTCGGCGTGCCGGAGAAGCTGCCCGTCGCAAGCCTTGTCGAGGACGCATTGCGCATGAATGCTGGCGCGTTTACCCGCCATGGCGTGAGCGTGAAGTGCGAATTCGAGGATGCGCCGGAGATCGTCGTTGAAAAACACAAGGTCTTGCAGATTTTGATCAATCTCTTGCGCAACGCGAAGTATGCCTGCGAAGCATCGGCAAGAACGGACAAGCAGGTGGTGATAGGCATTGCGAATCAAGCGGGCGGTGTGCGGATCGCTGTCACGGACAACGGGGTCGGCATACAGCCGGAACACATGACGCGAATTTTCAGTCACGGCTTCACCACGAAGAAAGACGGTCACGGCTTCGGATTGCACAGTGGCGCGTTGGCGGCAAGAGATATGGGAGGGGTTTTACGCGTCGATAGTGCCGGCCTCGGTCATGGCGCGACGTTCACGCTCGATCTACCGCTTAAGTCTCCGGAGATTATTTGTGGCTAAAAATACGACGCCGGTCAATCGACGCATTCTCGTCATCGATGACAACCCGGACATCCACGGCGATTTTCGCAAAGTCATCGGCGGCGGGCTCGACGACGCGGGTAAATTGGCGGCGGCTGAACTCGCGCTCCTGGGCGAAAGTTCGCCTACAGGCATGAATCTGGGCTTTGAGGTCGATTCCGCTTTTCAGGGTCAGGAAGGGGTCGCGCGAGTGCAGCAAGCACTTGACGAGGGCAGGCCCTACGCAATGGCCTTCGTCGACATGCGCATGCCGCCTGGTTGGGACGGTCTGGAGACGATCGAGCACCTCTGGGCTATCGACCCGCACGTTCAAATCGTCATTTGCTCGGCGCACTCCGATTATGATTGGACCGATGTCGTGGCCCGCCTGAATAACTCCGACAAACTGTTGGTGGTAAAAAAGCCGTTCGAGGCCATCGAGGTCATGCAATGCGCGAACGCGCTGACCCGCAAGTGGCAAAACGAGCGCATCGTGCGGCTCCATGTCGAGACTCTCGAGCAGGTGGTCACCGCGCGCACGCAGGGTCTGGAGACCGCCAACAAGCAATTGCGTCATTTGGCGACGCACGATGCTCTTACAGGCCTGCCGAACCGGGTTTTAATGGACGATCGAATCAGCCAGTGCATCGCCCTTGCGGACCGCCAGGGCCAGACGTTCGCCGTAATTTTGTTGGATCTCGATCGCTTCAAAATGGTGAACGATTCCCTTGGACATCGAGTAGGCGATGAACTTCTGAAGGAAGTAGCACGGCGTCTCAAAAGCGTCGTGCGCGAGATCGATACCGTCGCTCGCCTGGGGGGAGATGAGTTCGTGCTGATCATCACACAAAGTCCAGAACGCGATGCGGCCCAAGCGGTGGCGCGCCGGATCATCGAGGTGATGCAGGCGTCCGTACGCATTGCGGGCGTGGAGATTCGTACCTCACCGAGCATCGGCATCGCGTTTTATCCGCAGGACGCCGCGACTGTCGAGACCCTGCTGGCCCACGCGGATGCGGCCATGTATTACGCCAAGCAGCAAGGCCGTAACAATTTCCAATGTTTTATGCCCCGCATGAATACGGCCACCCATGAGAAGGTTAGGCTGGAAAGCGATATGCATGTTGCACTCGAACAAAATCAGTTTGAGCTGCACTATCAGCCCAAGATCAACACCGCGACAGGTGTGATGCACGGCGCCGAAGCCTTGCTGCGCTGGACGCACCCGGTGCATGGAGCGATTCCGCCTGCTAAGTTCATCCCCATTGCCGAAGAATGCGGGTTGATTGGGGCGATTGGCGCATGGGTCGTGCGCGAGGCCTGTCGACAAGCGCGCGCTTGGCAACTCGAGGGTCTGCCGTCATTGCGGGTTGCCGTGAATCTATCCGCCTCGCAGTTCCGACAAGGCAATATAGTCACGATGATCCGCGATGCGCTGGACACCGCGGGCCTCGAGGCACGCTTCCTCGAAGTCGAGCTGACTGAAAGTGCGGTGATGAGCGATCCGGAGGAGTCGATCGCCATTCTTGAAAAATTGAGCACAATGGGCGTGCTCGTGTCGGTCGACGACTTCGGTACGGGTTATTCAAGTATGAGCTATTTGCGGCGCTTTCCCATCGACAAACTAAAGATCGATCGAGGGTTCATCAGTGAGGTCATGTCGAGACCCGAAGATGCTTCCATCGTTCGCGCGATTATCTCGCTTGCTCATAGCTTGAAATTGAAAGTAGTGGCGGAAGGTGTCGAATCGACCGAGCAGCTCGAGTTCCTGAAGACGCTCGGCTGCGATCAGTATCAGGGCTTTCACTTCAGCCCCGCCCTGCCCGCGTCGCAGTTCGAGGCGCTGGTCCGTTCCACGCGGCAGGCCGAGCCGGGGCTTTCCGAGTTCGATACGGGATGCACGCAAAGCAAGCTGGCCGTGTACCGCCCGAGGTAGCAGAAGGCCGCCATCGTTTTTTTACATATCTTTTCGGGGATTCCGACTCCGCCCCACGTTGGCTTCGCAGCAGCTGCCAACGGCCTGCAATACCTGATTCACGCGGCGGGCGATCACCGCCCGCCGCGCTCCGACCCCCCGCCAATACCGCCGTCACGATCTGCAGGGACGACGCGTCAGCGGATAATCAAGTTCCTACCGAGCTTTCCGTCGATTCGAGCGAAAGCTAATTCCCAATTTCATTGCCTTCTGCGCTATCGCGCCGGGCGTACGCCCAAGCTCCTTCGCCGCCTGAATTCCGGAGAGGCGTCCTTTTGCAAAACTACGAAGATTCTTCACATCCACTTTGGACCACGCCCGAACTACCCGCCTATTTCGCTTCGCCATCGATGATTCCCTTTGAAAAAACGCACATCATATCAACATGAACTACTGACCGCCTGCCGCAAAACGCATTACCTACGGGCCGATCTTCTTCGCTATGCTGTCCGGCTAGGCGCTCCCCTATACCGTGCATTAAATTTCGTTCCGGCAGGCGCGGCGATCTTGCGGGTTATCAATGCATAATTCAAGAATGAACGACGAGGTCCTGCCCGATCAGGTCGCGCTCATGTGCCGCCTGACTTACGCGGCGCTCCTCGCGACGGTGGCAGGGGCAGCGATCACGACCCTGGCCCACGCCTGCAACATGCAAATTCTTGACCCCGCTTCGAAGGTCGAGACACACCGACGTTTTCTAGGCATCCATGGACAGAAGGACGCCGCCGACTACCTGGAGGAAGTTGAAAATCGGATTCGCTCTCGCCGCCGGACGTAGTCCCGCGCGTCGACCCTGCGCAACTCAGTCAGGTCCGATGGCACCGCCCACTCGTGCGTTACGCATTTTCCATCTCGATACGCACTGCCGCCTTTTCGTCCGAATCTTCTAACGGATCGTGATACCAGTCCTCGTGCGGTGAAAACTGCTTGCACGAAAGGCAGCACGTAATGATCCACTTCCAACCGCATGTCGGACACATGCCCCGAGTAGAAAACGTGTCCCACACCGTTCCGCACCCGCCAATCTCAGTGGAGCATATCCACCGATCCGACGGCTTTGGCCTCCACCGGCACTTAGGACAAAAGATCTCCTGTTTGCTCACGGAGCCTCGTCAAATGTTCCAATCGGAGTCACCCCCAACGCCGCGCCGGCAGCTCGCCTGTTAGGCTTGACTGGAAGACCAATATTGCCCGTCACTCGACTTTTGCCCTTAACCCTTAAAACCGGCTTTCACATGACTCCCATCGCAAAATGGCTTGTTTTCGGACGCGCCACATCGGCAAAGATACGTTTTTTCGATTCTGGCAACGGTTCGACCCGTGCCAGACACAATTTCAGCAGATCCGACTACCATCAGCGGACCGTTCGGCGTCGGTGTCACCTCCAGTAAGCCGTTCCGCTTATCGGCCGGAGGCGACTCCTTGGTTGTCGGCTCGCCGGACGCGTGAAAACCCGCCTGTGCGTGGCTACCATCGCAATAGGGTTTCTTGCCAGAAGCACCGCAGCGGCAAAGCGTTGCACGATACGATGATCTGTCCCCGGCAATACTCAACTCGGCGTGAAGCGCAAGTGGACCATTCTCTCGAATGCGTATCGTATTTACCTCCGGCGCCTTTTCCTGAGCCCCGCCGTCATTGCGACGATACCGAATTGCCCCAGAGGGGCAATTCAATGCGACGGCCATAACGGTTTCTGGCGGCGCGTTGTCTGGGTGCACCCAGGCTCCGGGCGCATTGGGTACGAAGACGGAGGGCGCGTCCAACACGCAATTTCTTGAGTGAATACATCGGCTCTGACGAATAACGATCGATATCTGGGCCCCGTCATAGGTTTCGAGTTCGTCTGTCATGCAGGTACTCCCGATTGTTTTCTATTGGGACATCTGACCTTTCGTCGCCAATTGCTCAATCATCGGCTGCGTGATGAGGCAGATCCCCTTGTCGGTGCGCCGAAACCGTTTTGCGTCCAAGTCCGGATCCTCGCCAACGACGAGGCCTTCCGGAATGCGCACTCCGCGGTCGACAATCACGTTGGTTAGGCGGCAGCTTCTACCTACATCGACATAGGGAAGTACCACTGCGCCTTCGAGCGAAGCGTAAGAGTGCACACGCACTCCTGTAAAGAGCAGCGAGTGAACAACGGCCGCCCCCGAGACAACGCAGCCCCCTGACACAAGAGAACTTTCGGCCGTTCCGCGCCTGCCGGTTTCGCGGTGTACGAATTTTGCTGGTGCGGTAATCTCGCCGTAGGTCCAAATGGGCCAGTTCGTGTCATAAAGATCAAGCGCCGGAACCACATCGGTAAGTTCGATATTGGCCTCCCAGAAGGAGTCGACGGTCCCGACGTCGCGCCAGTACGCTTCCGCCTCGGCAACACTCTTCACACACGACTTGGAAAAGGGATGCGCAATCGCCTTACCATGCTTAACGATGTATGGGATGATGTCCTTGCCAAAATCCCGGCTCGAATGCGGATCGGCCGCATCGCGCACTAGGATGTCGATCAAAAACGATGTCTTGAAAACGTAGATTCCCATACTCGCCAGGGCCGTGTCGGGCTTACCAGGCATGGCGGGCGGGTCTGCAGGCTTTTCAAGGAAGCTCATGATTCGGTCATGCGCATTCACGTGCATCACGCCCAGCGCGGTTGCTTCCAAGCGCGGCACCTCGATGCAACCGACGGTCACATCCGCTCCCGTCTTGGCATGCTGCTGGAGCATGATCTCGTAGTCCATCTTGTAGACGTGATCACCGGCAAGAACCATCAAGTATTCGGGCGCGTAGGAAGCAATGATGTCGATATTCTGGAACACAGCGTCCGCGGTGCCGACGTACCACTGGGTCTCCGAGAGACGCTGACTCGCCGGCAGAATATCGAAACTCTCATTGCGCTCGGCCCGAAAAAAATTCCAGCCCCGCTGCAAATGCCTGATGAGGGAATGGGCCTTGTATTGGGTAGCGACACCAATGTGACGAATGCCGGAGTTGAGAGCGTTCGATAGTGCGAAATCAATGACACGGCTTTTACCGGCAAAGTAGACGGCCGGCTTGGCGCGTTTGTCCGTCAACTCCATGAGCCGCGAGCCGCGTCCACCTGCGAGCACATAGGCCATCGTGCGTCGCGCCATCGAACCAACACGTTCTTTTGTTTGCATCGATTGTCTCCCAAACGTTGCTCTTTCTAGGCGACGGGTGCAGATCCGGGCTATAAGGGGAAACCGCATCCGTCACGGAGAGGGAAAACCGAGAAACTCCACCACCGTACCAGCCTACCCCCATTTCCCCCAAGGTGGCACAAATCGCAGCGAAAGCTCTTCTTCCAAGGTCGAGCTAAATGCAATTAATGAAAGGGCTGGGCCTGACCATGGCAGGGTCCGAAAATGGCGCCCGTGGTCCGCAAGAATTCACGCAACAGGCGGCATAGTGCTCCGCGGGCGGCCGGCCAAATTCGTGTTACCCGGGGGGGGATTCGCCGCGGATTGCCGGACCGGACAATCCTAACTCGGCATGCCGGAATTTCAATTGCGCAATCTTCTGGCCTTCAAAAACTTCAGTAGCGATTGCCAACTAGAAGACGCCCTTAAGTTCCCATTGTGAATAGCCGTCATTGTGGCTACACAACCCGTGGCTCACGAGCAGTATCACCAGCCGTTCGCGGGGTCGCGCCCTCGCCGGCGACATCAATATCCATAACGACGCTTGTAACCCCGTCAACGCGTCGGGCAGCGAGTTCGGAATTTCGCTTAATCGCATAGTCACTAACGCGGCCGGCGAGTTTAACGACCCCGTGGTGTACCTCGACGCCAATGGTACCGGCAACAACATTTGGCTCACGATCAAGCTCAGCAAGGACGTCTTGCTGCATTTGCATATCGTTTTGCATCAGGCTGTTCCTCTTTTTTTGACTAAAGAACACGGAGCGTGCGCTCCATTACGCTCCGAGCGCGCCCGTATCGAAGTATTCTGGGGGGACAATAGGGAATCTTCCGGGTTCCCGCTATCGGACGATCGCGCAACCTCGCGTCAGCGTTTGCCCACTTGATTCGCTGGTCGAGCGCACCTGAACGAACCGGTTGCATCGCGCAAGGTGCGACGATGTTGAGTTCTATTGGCACATCAGTCCGCAAGAGCAGATCCGTGACATTCCGACCAATGCATTGCACGGGCGATGCCTGTGAGACCCCTACTTCAGGAGCGACGCCAGCGTCTTGCGACCCATGTGTTCGTCGACGAAATCTGCAAGGCCATTGAACGTGTCGTCCAAGGTCGGCATATTCTCGCCAAACAGTGCATGCAGAACATCAGCGCTTTCTAATGGATGCCCGCGCCGTCACAGACCCATCGGCGGCGAACGCGCACTCGATGTCGCATATGCGAGCCGGCGCTATTACGGCATTTCTATAAGGGAAAATACTGTCGCGGAAACAGAAGGCATATGCGAATGTAACGAGGGCCATATTTGGCGGACGTCTGTTTTTCCGGAAGCAAGATTTAAATAGCGATCGTAAGAGGAGAGAAAATTATGTCGAAGAAAGCAACAGAGCATCATCGCAAAGCAGCAGAACATCACGAACACGCGGCACGCCACCACAAGGAAGCCGCAAAACATCACGAGGCAGGAAAGCATGAGACAGCAGCACATCATGCGCACCTAGCGCGGGCTCACCAGGAACGCGCCGCGCAGCAAGCTGCAGAAGCCGCGGTCGAGTATATCGTCATCTACCCACTATGATGGAATTCTCGATGTACTTCTAGAAAGACCAGCGGCTCAGTTTGCAGGAAAAAAGACCAAGAAATTTTCCGGGAATGATAGCTGCCAGCGACGTGCTTTTGCCTGCAGAAATATGCACGATTTCTGCAGGCAATGTCGTATTTTGAAAGGAAGGCGCCCTCCCCTTCCACATAAGAGCCCGGCACTCCAAAGAATGGCCGCCCCGCAACGAGCATCATCCCGTAGGTACGAGCGCCGATCCTCTGCGAATCCAGTAGCCGGGCTACTCTTTTAGCCGGACGATATTGTCATCTCGGTCCGCAATCCATTTCGTTATGCGTGAGTCAGACCACTGGCCGGAATCTTGCTCAACAACAATTTCGCCCGCCTGACGTTGCATAAGGATCCACGAAAGCAGCGCTTCGCGCGCCGTATCGAGTGTCGAGTACCCTTCGGCACTACCTGTCTTTGAATCTCGTAGGTAGTATGGATGTACGCCTTTAGATCCCACTGCTATCTCCTATAAGACCTAAATGCTCCTGAACTTTGTCGCCGGCACGTAATCCCACCATTTGAGCCTACTCCAAGACCAGTACTAACACCTGTCGCAGCGCACCAGAGAACCTTTGCGCGACCTGGGTCAAACCGAACGAAGAAAGGCGCGCATGTGAAATTGGGCCTGATCCTCCACGTATTGAAACCCGGTGCCCACCGGGCATGCCCGGCGCGCGCGGCAGCCGCGTTCGAGACAGTCCGCTCCCGCCGCACTCAGCACATGATCGACGCAGACCTGCGGGTGGAATGAGCCTGCGCGAAACGCATGAACCGGGCAGGACGACAAACAAGGCTTGGCCGCACAGCCGACGCAGGGGTGGACGGATGGCGCGACAAGTGGCAGCTCGATACGAATCGGTAGGACGAGCGCGCCGCGGTACGCGTGCCACAGTCCCCACTGCGCATGGATCAACAAACCGATCGGACTTTGATGCACGGGCTCGCTGTGGACAGCGAGCCGCTGGAATGGCAGCTGGGGCAGTGTCCCATTGGGATAGACGTCCAGCGCACCGGATTCGAGGGCAAGCAGGCCGATAACCCGGCGAGACCAGCGATCGAGAGGATGCGGCATGCCGTCGCTCGCCTCGGCGGATCGCTTGAAGAGATCCCATTGCAGACTGCCCGTGAAGCCCAACAGGATGATTGTGCCAACTGGCGTCTGCGGTAACAGCGGTTCGAACTCCCTCGGTGCGGGATGAAATGCTCCGCGCACAGCGAGACCTAGCGACAACGCGCGGCGACAAAGCGCATCGTAGCTGCTCATTCGATCGCCATTATCAGCGACTCACATTCGATGATCCGCGAGTTGCCGATGCCCCGGAAGATCACGCCATCAGGCATCATAGCGCCAGTCACCCGCGGTGACGGAGAGACCGCTATCGTGCAGAAGATCTTCATCAATGGCGCCTGGGTCCATGCCCTCCACGAGGAGCAGACCCACGATATTAGGAATCCAGCGACGCTGGAGATTCTCGGCACAGTACCCGACTGCGGGTCCGGCGACGTCGCACGCGCCGTCGCCGCCGCTCGTGCCGCGCAACCCGAATGGCGGAATGTTCCCGCCGCGACCCGGACGGCGCTGCTGCGGGAAATAGGCGGAAGGATTGGCGCCCGGGAACGCGAGCTTGCGACTCTCCTGACGCGAGAATCTGGGAAGCCCCTGTGCGAGTCCGTCGATTGCATTCGCGCGGTCGTGGCCTTGCACGAAAGGGACTTCGCGCCGCAGCAATCGGCTGGCGTCATCGCGGTGATTTTGCCATTTAATTTCCCGTTGCTGCTCATGGCATGCACGGTAACGCGCGCAATCGCGGCGGGCAATTCGGTCGTTTGTAAACCGGCGCATCAGAATCCGCTCACGAATCTGGCACTTGCCGAGGCATACGACGTACTGCCCGCGGGCGTTGTCAACCTCATCACGGGCGGCGCGAATACCGGCCGCGCACTCGCAGATCACCCCGACGTCGATCGGGTGACATTCACCGGCTCCGCCCTCGTCGGCCTCCAAATCGCGGCCGCTGCGCAGCGCAAGGAACTCGACCTCGAACTCGGCGGCATCGATTCGTTCATCGTCTGCAGGGACGCCGATCTCGATCTGACCGTGCCAAGCATCGCCTGGGCACGGCTCCAGAACTGCGGTCAAGGCTGCACAACGGGCAGGCATATCTATGTCGAGCGCTCGGTCGCCGCAGAATTCGTGGAGCGTATGCATCAGTGCGTCGGGTTCCTCGACGTCGACGATCCGATGAGACGGCCGACGGATCTCGGACCGCTGATCTGCCTCGAGGCCGCACGCCGGGTCGAGGATCAGGTGGGACGATCGCTGCGCGACGGCGCCAAGCTGGTTCTCGGCGGACGGCGGTTTCGGCCATCGGGACTGCCGGGTCATTTTTTCCAGCCGACCATCCTCTCGGACGTTCGACCCGGCAGCGTCCCGACGCGGGAAGAGATTTCGGGTCCCGTGATCACGATCACGCCGGTCGCCGACGCGATCGAAGCGATCCGCTTTGCCGGCGATCCCGGTATAACTTTTGGCGCGTCAATTTACACCCGCGATCCCGAGGCCGCTATGCAAACTCTGGGGTCCATCAAGCGTGGCGCATTGCGGATCAACGATCCGCCGACCAATGACTTGCCCGGACCCTTCGGCAGCATGCGTCACGGCGGCTTGGGCCATGCGCGGGGCACCGCGCGCGCCGGCGCAAACCAGACGCCCGAAGAGGTACGGGTCGCCGCCGCACCGGGGCCGAAATCATGGTGGTTTCCGTATGGTGCTCGCCGGTTGCCCGACGGTTGGGGTGCCCGCTGACTGCTGGATGCAGCTGTGGGCTATATCCGGTACCGAGTATGCGGCCTTCGGGCGCGCGACTGGGGAGCCAATCGACTGAAGACCGATGCACGTTCACCGGCACTCAATCCTTCCACAACTTCGAATACAAGCTTGTGACACTCACCGTTCCAATCCGTCCACTCCGAAGCGATTTCGCCTCCGCGCAATTCCGAGCGGCACCATGTGCCATCTGAACATCTAATCTCGCTAAACAGATTCCCTTTAAGGGTCATGCCGGTCCGCTCGAAATCGATTCCAACCCAGTTCGCAATATGCCCACTGAGGGCAAAAGCCGTTTCCTTGACGATCGTGCCGATACCGAGGGCGACTAGGAACGCGAAGATCAGTAGCGCGATGGACCAGGTGGCATTGGGAGGCGGAGGGCCACTTAAGCTGACCCGGATCACGCCTGCCACGGTCGCGCTTCCGCTGAGACGGCACAATTCGACGACTGCAGTTCGACGGCTCGGTGTTAAGGGTACAGGAAGAAACTCGTATACAAGCGATACCAGGACTCGGCGGGTTACCCAAGCAGCCTGTATCAACGCATGAAGAACAATACGCACTATGGTCACATTTCCAGCATCGCAAAAATGATATAAAAAATCCGTTAAAACTCCTTCAGTGAATCGGGCGATGGCCACATCCAATGGATTTACCCGGATGCGATTCCGCGTCGCTACGCCCGGCGCCAAGCCGGCCGTGCCCCAGCGCGGCATTCATCCCTCGAATGTGACGCTGATTACTTTTGTGATCTCTGTCGCTGCTTTGGTGAAAGCGTCGCGGAACAATACCGCGTGTGGCCAACGATACCGACAGCAACCTTTTTCCCTGGATATTGAGCGGCCTCATCGTTGCCATCGCTACAGTGGCCGTCGTTCTCGGTTCAACCGACGGGGCCCAGCCTGCGCCCACGAATCCGGCGCCCAGCCGCGCCACTTTGCCCCAAATGTCTCAATCGCTTCAATCAAACCGACAATCCGGGCATTGAATCCGGGCAGATCCTCGGCCGAAATCGGCTTTCGACGGCCGGGCTGTTCGTCCGCTCGCCCCCAGTATTCCGCTCCGTCGCGTACAGAATTTGTCAAATAAAAAGGATCTAAAGCCTGGCCGCGCGTTGCCGATATACCTCTGATGAGCCCCATTAGCAGTGCCTTCCCATCCGTCAGCTTTCCGAGTGCGCAGAATAGTGGACGCGCCGCGCTCGCAACCAGCAGTCAGCAGTTGAGTCAGGACGCACAACAAATCGCAAATCCTGCCAATGAAAACCTCACCAATCCACTGCTTGATTCAAGCCAGTCCCTTCTGCTGACCCAAGCCGGCGCCGATGTCATTCGCACGTCGAACGAGATGCTCGGCACCCTGTTTGACGTCCATGCTTGAACGCCGCGTCATTTTACTTGTCCGCGAAACTCGTACCGGATCGGTGTCGGCGCATCTTTTGTATTCGAGACGTCACATTGAGTACAATAATACTTCTGTAGTCGATGCGGCGTTTTGTCGATCTATGGCTGCAGGGAAAAAGCGACGATGCTGATATCCAGTACTCTTGAGATCCGGCGGCGCAGGCTACCACCAGCAACTTAACCAATTGAAATAGGTGCGAAACAACTGCATGAGCAATTCGAACTCGTCTTCTAACTCCACCCCATCACGGGTCACGCTCAAACTCAAGGTTGCCGCGCGAAAGTCGGCCAGAGAAAGCAAGACACCACCTCTTCCGAAGCCGCATAGCAAAGCTAACCTAAAGCCCGGCGCCCACTGGTCAGACGAATACAAAGAGCGCATGCAGGCGGACATGGACGCACTGACGTCCAAATGACGCCATAGTTCGCGCTCTTCCCAGGCTGTGCTCTTCGCACCGCCCGCTCCACCTCGGAGGCCGCCACTTCCTTGAGGCGGCGCAGGCAGAACTGGGGGCTCCCTTGATTCTGGTGCGGGAGCGCTTAGCGCGCCGCCCTGACGAGAAGCTGCGAGCGACCGCCAAATAATCCCGCTAGCGTCTGCTCTCCTTGCGGGGTGTCGAACATGTAACATCAAGAAACCCGCTAAGTCAGGGATAGATCATGCGTCGCGTTCGATCCTTCCTCGGATTACTACTGTTTTCAGCCTGCCTGACGATCGGCTGCAGCAAGCAAGGCCCCAGAACGTCGACGGCAACGGATGTCGCAAAGGACGATAACGACAAGGTCCTCAATCTTTACATCTGGGCAGACGACATGGCTCCCGACACTCTGTCGTCATTTGAACAGGTCACCGGCGTCAAGGTCCACGTCTCCTATTTCGATAGCCCAGAAACTCTCGAATCACGCATGTTGACGGGAAATAGCGGATTTGATGTCGTCGTGCCGACTGCGGCCTTCATTCAGCGACATATTCGCAGCGGGGCCTATTTGGACCTCAACAAGACTAGGCTCCCGAATTTAGCCAATCTGGACCCAGCAATCATGTCGCGGGTAGCCCGGAACGACCCAGGCAACGCCCACGGTATTGTCTACACCTGGGGAACATTCGGCATTGGTTACAACGAGGAAATGGTTTCGAAGGCGCTCCCTGACCCTCCTCTTGACAGCTGGCGGCTGATCTTCGACCCCGCAGTGGCCTCCAAGCTCGCAAAGTGCGGGATCAATCTCATGGACGATCCCGTTGGAGTGGTGCGAGTGGTGCTCATATTGTTAGGGCGCGATTCCAACGCACCCACCTCAAAAGACTTAACCGACGTCGAACAGGCATTAGCCAAAATCCGTCCCTTCATACGCAATATCGACACGTCGAGCCAAATCCAAGCGCTGGCAAACGGCGATCTATGTGTCGCACTGGCCTATAACGGCAATGTGGTCCAGGCTAAAAAGCGTGCGAAGGAGGCGGAGAACGGCATAGAAATTGATTATGCGATTCCAAAGGAAGGGACGTTGCTTTGGTTTGATTTGTTAGCCATACCCCGCGACGCACCACACGTCGCAAACGCGCATCTGTTCATCAATTACCTCATGGACCCGCACGTCATTGCAAACATTTCCAATTCCATTGGATACGCGAATGCCAATCTGGCCGCGACACCGCTGCTCGACCCGTCAATAGCTGCTGATCCCGCCATTTACCCAACGCCTGTCCAGATGAGCCGAGCGGTGGTGCAAGCGCAGCTATCGCCTGAACAGGTGCGGGCCATTACGCGCATATGGCAGAAGTTCAAGACTGGGCAGTAACTTCCGGGCAAAACGGCGAAAGGGATTCAGACCTGTATTTCCGAGCAGAGATCGTCGCCAATGGCACGAATTGCGACCTGCTTCTCTGTAACGATTCGGCTCCTGCTGTCACCATCGCCCGGGACGATATGTAAAGCCATTGAAGGGGGATGATGAGAGTCATGCAGCGGTGGATGCGCATAGCCCGCGTATTTTGGGGCCAATTGTCCAGCGAGGAACTCTCCCGTGCCGTGGACGACTTGATCCACCGCCACGGCGCCGTCACAGGCATTGTGAATCGCATGGAACAGATGGGATTGGGCGATGTGGCAAATTCATGGCTCGGCAGCGACGTCCGACAGCCGATTTTCAATGAGCAGCTGCATGCGCTCTTCGGCACGGGTGTCCTACGTGCCATGGCGGCGAAATTAGATCTACAACCGCGAGAATTGGTCCGTCACCTCTCGCAAGCGCTACCTCGCGCGATCCATCAACTGGCGTCCACAGCTAGACCAATGGGCCGAGTCTCAGTATGGGCGAACTCGCCGCGATAGCAATTCGCGCGAGCGCAAATCTTTACACCCCACATTGTCGCGACTTACCGCCATCCCGTGTCAATGTCTACCCTGCTAAACGAGCGCGAAGACTATCCCAGCGCTAGCCAAGCGGGCGGTCAGTTCGTCGCCCAATCCGACCACGGGTGTCAGAACGCCGCCGGAGCCCGGCTTCGCGCCAAATTGAGCAGCGGACGACAGCGCCAGCACGAAGGCTGACTCGCACAGGCATTTGACGGTGATCCGGTTTCCCGCATCGCCCTGCCCTTTGAAGATCCCACGGACGCGCTTGCCGTTATTCGCGGTGCCGATGAACTCACATTCGAAGAAGCCCTCATCCATGGTCTTTTCCGCGGGTCCGTCGCCTGGCTGTGGCAACAGCAGTTTGATGACTCGGCGGCCCAATGCTGTCCCTGAAATGGATTCGAAGACCCTGCTCCCGATCGTGATCATGCGTGCCAGCGAGGAACTCTTAAACTTCGCGTACTCCTGATAGTCGAACCGCGTTCCAAGCAGAGCCTGAGTTCGGCGCACGACTCGCGTGTTGATCATCCCCATCACAAAGGGCGTTACCCAGGATTGAAGTCGCGCATCGTAGTGGACCCCGGTGGGGTCGGCATTGCGGGCGCGCTCCTCTGCCATGTGCGCCGCTGGATCCGGGTCGAGCAGGAACGGATCCCGCGCCATTACAATTTCGCCCGATTCGATCATGGCAAAGTATGACGCCAGCGTGCCTCCATTGATTCCCCCGCCCACCCGAAAGTACGCCGATACGCTCACGCAGTGGGACTGCAATGCGTCGCGGATGTGTCGCGAGATAAGCCACGCGCCGTAATCGGAAGGAATCGAATCGAAACCGCAGCTAGTGATGATTCGCGTGCCATCGGTCGACGCTTGGGCGTGATGGCGGTCGATCAGGCGGCGAATCCAAGGGGTCTCGCCGGTGATGTCGCAATAATGAGTGCGATTGCGAACACAGGCATCGACCAACTTCGTGCCGTAGAGGCTGAACGGCCCGGCCGTAGTGGCCACGACCCGAGTCTGTGCCGCCAGACGGTTGAGCGAATCATCATCCTGGGCATCGGCAACCAGAACGTCCACGCCGGCCGAATTGACCGTATCGAGCTTGGACCGATTCCGTCCGGCGATGGCCCAGCGCAATCCTGACGGAGCGAACTGCCGGCAGTACTCGACCGTCTGTTTGCCGGTGAATCCCGAGGCGCCATAGAGGACGATGTCGTATTTGCGGTCGGCGAGAGGCATGTGTTCGGTATATTCTACGTTACCGCACGCGGCTCCCTAACCATGTGGTCCACCTGATGATTCGCGGTCGATGCGATGAATCCCCATTTCATTGATCCCGCATCGCTAGCCGAATTTGGCCTTCATCCGTTCAGATAGCTTCGACAGCTGGATTACCACGCGTTCGTGTGTGCCCACGCCAATCTCCTCGTTTCCGTCGGTCGCACGAATCGAAAACTCGATGCGCCGCCCATCAACCTTGGTCACTTTCGCTTCGCCGGTGACGCGGCGACCTGCCGGCGTCGCCGCCAGATGGCGGACATCGACGCGCGTGCCGAGCGCGCTTTCGCCGGCGTCCAGATAGGGCTTAATCGCGTTGAGCGCCGCGTTCTCCATGACCATGATCATGACCGGCGTCGCCAGGACCGGAGGCAATGTCGCATCCTTGAAGCGGCTGGCGAGATGATCCTGCATGACTACAAGACTGAACGAGCCCGTGGCCCCTACCGGTATCGATTGCATCGCCTCTCCTTGGACATCGCAATAGCCGCTGCGCTCAGGCGAGCGCAGCGGCTACTTGACGTGTAATGGTTTATCGTCGCTCAGCGTGCCCAGTGGCCCTCCGACATACGCCAGCCGCCCCCCGCACGCACCCACGTATGCGGTACCCAATGATAACCCGGGCGGCCCGGACCCCAGTGCCCGGCTACCCAAACGTGCCGGCCGCCGACCCAGTTCCAGTAGCCGCCGAACCACAAGTAGCCCGGCGCCGGCGCAACACCAACGACTTCGACTTGCGGGGCCGGCGGGGCGACGGTAACCACGCCGCCGCCGTAGTAACCCGGCGCAGGAGCGACTACGCAGCCTCCCAGCAGTGCCCCCGCCAGAAGTATTGTCCCCACGCCAGCCTTCAAAGCAGATAATGACTTCACGCTTTCTCCTTAGTGAACTGAAACTTTCCTAAACAAGTAACGCATATCGCCCGGATTGGATGACATGATCCTCGGCACATAAAAAAACGCTGGTCGTGGGTTTTGCCGGCATTTATGCCAGCTCGACATCGCCGGGAACGACGATCCCCTATGGCGGTAGAAAAAGCCCCTAAGTCCGATCAACCGCAATGCAGGTGGTGCTCACAGGTGGGCATGCTCCAACTTGCAGGGCCGTTCGTGCCGCTGACGCTCCGCTATTCTGCCCGCTGCGGGCCGGCCGGGACTTCCGTGCGGTGTTGCGAGATCCGCCGCGTCGAAGTTCTCCCACAGGCCGGTCTACTTATCACGAAAGGTAGGAATTCCACTTTCCGCCGACATCCTTGCGCCCGTCAAACAAACCACAAACCAACCTCAGGCAGAACGGCGAGCGGGCGCTTGCGGCCGGCTTGTTTGGGGTCCCGACATTGCTGGTCGCATTGTCGGACAACGCGTTCCTGGACAGGGCGCGCCGCCAATCCGCGTCCACCGCTGCCTAGGCCCCTAGCAGTTGCAAAGCCAGCGTCCGCGAATGCGGACGCCGACGATGCTCGAAGAGATAAATCCCCTGCCAGGTTCCGAGCACCAACCTACCGTCGATGATTGGAATGGTAAGCTGCACCGGTGTGAGTGCAGTTCGAATATGAGCTGGCATGTCATCCGGTCCCTCGTCATCATGTGTATACGCGGACGGGTCCTCCGGGGCTATGCGCACGAAATACCTCTCAAGATCGCTGCGCACTGCCGCCGCGGCGTTCTCTTGAATGAGTAGGGATGCCGACGTATGACGGCAGAATATAGTTAGCAGCCCAACCTTCACCGCCTGAGCGTCCGCCCAGTTCACGATCCGATCGGTGATCTCGATTAAACCCTGTCGCTCAGTCCCGATCGACATCAGCGTGGCTACTTGTCGCATATCGCCTCCACAACATTGCATATCTCTCTAAAACCGAACGTGGCACATCAGGGCTGACTGAGAGAACCCGGTGAATTGATTGTGAGAGTCACGCTGCGCTCCGCGCCGTTGCGCAAAACGTGCATCTCTACGCTTTGACCGACTCGCAGCAGCCCGAGCGCGTTGCGCAGTTGCGCGGCGCTCTCGACCGACACGCCGTTCATGGAAACTGCCACGTCGCCGACTTTGATGCCGGCGTGATCGGCCGCGGAGCCCGGGGCGACCTCAGAGATCTCGACTCCGCGCGCATTCACGAGCTGGAGGGACTCGGCGGCCTCCGGCGTCAGGTCGCGCAGCTTGATGCCGACCACTCCGCGTTTCACTTCGCCGTAAGTGATGAGCTGGTCCATGACCGCCTTGACCATGTTGACCGGGATGGCGAAGCCGATACCGATGTTGCCGCCATCCTTGGACAAGATCGCGGAGTTGATGCCGATCAATTCGCCACTCAGGTTCACCAGCGCGCCGCCGGAATTTCCCGGGTTGATTGAGGCATCGGTTTGGATGAAATCCTCATAGCCGTGCGGATGAATTCCGGTACGACCCAGCGCGCTGACGATTCCCGCAGTCACGGTGTGATTCAGACCGAAGGGATTGCCGATCGCCACGACCCAGTCTCCGACCTCCAAGTGCGATGAATCGCCGAGCGGCATCTGCGTCAAATGCGGTTCAGCGGCCTTGAGCACCGCGATGTCGGTGCCCTCATCGCTACCGATTACTTGCGCTTGAAAATGCCGGTTGTCGAGCAGCGTCACCGTAATCTCGCTCGCATTTTCGATGACGTGGCGGTTTGTGACGATGTAGCCGTGCTTGGCGTCCACAATCACGCCCGAACCGGCGCTTTGGAACTGGCGGCGCCGCACGGCTCCGCCCTCGGGGACATTGAAGAATCGACGAAAGTAGGGATCATCGCGCAGCGGATTGCCCGCCACCCGCTCGGTCAACGTACCGCGGGTCGCGATGTTGACCACGGCGGGCGAAGCCGCTTTGATGACCGGCGCGAGCGAAGGTAGTGCAACGCCAGAGCTCGCCGCTTCGACTTGCGGCATGAGGGCCGACAACATTAACGCCATGAAGGACGCTTTCACCAGGGAATAGCTATTCACGAATTGGGTTCTCCGGCAAAAAAGCGACATTCTAAGCGCACCAGGCTCCCAATACAGTCGAGCCCGGTCGACGGCCAGCGGGGACACAACGGCGCGCGCAGCAAAAAGCGCGCGACCCAGTTACGCTCGCCGGTTCGCGCAAAAAACGATAACTGACCGACTATCCGATCATGAGCCACAGCAGCCCCGCCCGTGTCGCACCCGGGTTTTTGCGGAACAGACAGCGCGGCCCTCATTCATCCGGTGTCACGCCACTAATTCGGTAGCATCAGAACAAATCCGTCGTTTTCGTAGGCATAGAATCGCCATTCAAGAACGGTCTTCGGTGTTCCCAAGATGACGAGTTGCTGGCGCAGTGTGGCGACATCATTGAACACATCCGACGCCTTTATGAGGCTCTCGTACTTTCGCAAAAGAGTTTCCGACGCGAGGCCCGGAGCGGCGTAGGTGATCAACACCTTCAGCGGCGCGTTGAAAGACTGAAGCTTATTCATCTTTTCGGGGGCACGAGAACTGTCGTTTTCGTGTTCTATTGCGACGGAAATCCAATTCGCATAGGTAGCGTACTTACCAGTATCGTCTAGGCCGCGCTCCTCATACAACATCCCATCAAGCGTGTAGTACTCCTTGTTCCATGACAGCAACCCTAATTGACGGGCGACTCTGGGATAAACGGTGGTTCGCATGTAGAAGTTATACGATTTGGTCTCGAAACCCACCGCCGTGCGAAAGCTGTCGTGCTCGGATTGCATAATCGTAACGAACGCATTTCGGAAGTCTCTGGGCGTAACCTTATTCATCGAGTGCCTCGCGCCGGCCGCTGCGGAAGCATGGAGGCACGCAACTAGCCCGAACAAAAGAAATTGAGCTTGTTGGCCCGCCGATGCAACGCGTCGACTTTAGCTGTGCCGTCAGCACCCGTCCACCCAGTACTGGGGGGGGCGGGCACACACTATATGGGAATTCCTTGTTGTGACTCCGACGCGCCTCCCGGAATCCCGGGCGATGCGCCGAATGCCCGTGGAAATGGTGGATGGCCGACCGATGCAGGTAGTGTGCTCCGTGTTCAATTTGTTGATGTTTAAGAGCGATGGAACGTTCGTATCCCACTACGGGATCGCCACGTGCGGGCCCGCGCCGAGCTACAGCAGCACTTCCCACAGCAGCCAGAACCGCTCCCGCAGCCGCTCTAACAGCGGGCGATGGCTCCATGCCTCGGCAGCGACGCGCTGCGCGTGGGCGACACCGTCCTCGAACATGCTCTCCAGCTCCGCGCCGGTTCGGCTCCCATCACCACGGCATCGATCTCGTCGTTGAAGAGCACGCTCCGGTGATCGAAGTTCGAGGAGCCGACGATGGACCAGATCCCGTCGGCGACCACGATCTTGGAATGCAGGATCCCGTCCTGCCGCTCATAGATCTCGCAGCCCGCATGCAGCAGCGGCCCATAGTGTCCGCGCTGGATCGCGAGCGCCGCGGTGGAGTACCCGCGAGAGGGCAGCAGCAACCGCACTTTCACGCCGCGCTGCGCCGCACGCAGCAGCGCCTGGCTCTCCTGCCGTGTAGGCCCGAAGTAGGCGGTCGTGACGTCGATTTGCGAGTTTGCGCTGCGAATGGAAGATAGAAGCGTCGCGTAATAGCGCGGTGACAGCCGCCCGCCGGCCTGGCTGCCGATGACGCGCACGAGCTGGTCTCCTTGGGCCGCCGGCTGCGGGGCTCCGTCCATACCCACCAGCGCCGAGCGCTCACCGTCCTGCTGCTGCCAGTGCTGCTCGAACAGCGCCTGCAGCTCGCGCACGGCGGGGCCCGCGATCTGCAGGTCCGTATCGTGCACCGGCCCGTACCCTGCAGTTTTTTGCCCTTCGACCGCCTTCTGACCCCCAATGGTCTTGAGCTCTTTGGCCTTCTCATCGGAGGGGCCGGGGCCCGTCTCAGAGGCGGAGCTCTCGTAGTGCGCGCTCAGATTGATCCCGCCGATGATCGCGAGGCTGCCGTCGGCGAGCAAAAGCTTGCGGTGATCGCGATTGTTGACATTGAAATGCGGGGTCAGCGGGATGAGCGGATTGAAGGCCTTGACATAAATGCCGGCTTGCGCGAGTCGATCGAAGAACACCCGGGGCGTCCCAAACGAGCCGACGCTGTCGTAGAGCACATCGATGCGCACCCCTCGCCGTGCTCGCGCGATCAGCAGGCCGCTGAGCTGCTCGCCACCCGACTGCACCTCCTCGAGGATGTAGTACTCGAGGTATAGATAACGCTGCGCCGCGTGGATGGCCGCGAAGATCGCGGCTAAGCTCGCCGGCCCGTCGTGCAGCACCGTCACCCGGTTGCCGGTGTAGAGCGGCGTGCCGGCGACGCGCTGCTCGACCGCCAGATGTCTCTCCAGCGCCCCGGCATCGGGGGCCTGGGCGGCGAGGCGCTTGAGCAGCGCGTCGGTGTCCCGCTGCGAGAGCGCCCCATTTGTCCCCTTGACATCCACCTGGGAGGCCACATGGGTGGTCATCGGCTCGGGCACGGTCGGGACCGTGGGCACCTGCACGCAGCCGCCGAGCAGCGGCACCGTCACGGCGGCGATCAGGGCGGCGGCACCGCGTTCGGGGCGCTTCAGGCGGGGCCATATCGGCGCGGGACGGCGCATAGCGAATCTATTACCCATTTGATGCCGCAGGCAGCAGAAATCCCTTTCTATTTCTTGGCAGGAAAAAGAAATGCGATGTCAGGCGGGAAGCGTGCCTGCCGTGCGGCCTCCGTATGCATGTCGATGAGGCGCGTGAGCGATTCGTCGATCTGCCATTCCTCGTGGTTCATGCCGGGACACCCATCGAACATGTTTTGGCCGTCGAGCATGTAGAGCACCGGATAGCGGCGTTGCGCATTCGCAGAGTCTGAGTATCCCGGAGGCAGCCAGACCCGCAAGGTGTGCGGACCGGGGAGGATCGTGCCTTCGAAATGTTCGATGTGGAGCTCGCCCGTGGCCGTGGACTTGCATTCGGATTGTCCGAAGGCAAAGGTTGTGAGTGAACTCAGCACACAAGTGCTGCGATTGATTTGTTGAATGCCGACAGCACCCGACGATTATGCCATCGGAGGATCCCTGCGGCTATTTCCATTCATAGCGGGTCCGAAAAACCTAGGCCACCGCTGGTGGCACCGTTCTTCCGAAACCGATTCGAGCCTCAGGTTGCGGGGACCGTGATAAACCGCAGCACGAGCTATTCGTCAATTCGCGATGTTCTGCCGGTAGGCGCTCGGCGTCGCGCCGAATCGCTCGCGAAATCGGCGAGCGAAGTGGCTGGGCTCGCTGAACCCGCAGTTCCAGGCGATTTCGGCAATTCCGAGCCCGTCGAATCGCTTGTCGCGCAGCAGCCGCTGCGCCCGGCGGAGCCGGCAGTCATACAACTCCTGGCTGAAAGTCTTGCCCGCGTAGGCGAACAGCAGATGCACGTAACGACGCGACAGACCGAGCGTGGCCGCGACCTTCGCCGGATCAAGATCGGATTCGTGGCAGCGCTCGCGTATCGTCTCCGTAACACGCCGCAACAATGCCCGCTTGTGGGTGGTCGACGGCGGATCATCGTGCGAGGCCGCGAGCGCCAACAGAGAGACGATTTGCTCCGCCACCACCGTCGGCGGCAGCCCCGATGCGCCCACCGTCGCGGGCGTGAGGTTACTCAACGCCGATGCCAACGTTGCCCCCCAACCGCTACGCCCGTCGATTAAGCGCGCCGCCGCATCCTCGGGCGCCGGTAGCCAGCCGCCGAGCCAATCCCTGCCGATCTCGAGCACCAAGGCTTCGACGCCCTGAGGAAAATAGAATTCGAAGCCGGCAAGGCAGTCAATCAATAAGCAGTCCCCCGCCTCGACCTTGAGACTGCGGCCATATTGCTCGATCAGTTGCACGCCCTTGCGGACATGGATCAAGTGAAAGATGTGGTCTTTCGCGTTGCAAGCCGTCGCGCGGTCGCGCCAGACCCTTTGCTCGGTGACTGAAATGAAATTTGCCTTGATCGGACCGAAGGCGTGCTTCTCGATCTGCCCAAAAAATGCCCCCTCTTGGGAACTCTGAATGTGCATCTGCAAGAGATTTTCGCAGATCACATCCCGCCAATAAGTTAGCGCCTTGCCGGGCTGCAGGTGTTGTGTCGACCAACTCTGTTCGAGCATTGCCATGTAGCGCCCCCCCGCTTATCGCAACATAATCCCGGCTTTTGTGCCGTTTCGCAGGCAGCCGATGAGATAAAGTGGGATCTTGCTCTGTTGGGTTCCCAGATACAAGACGGCGATGCATCCGCCGAAAAGCGCACGGATCTCGGTCAACCAGTGCACTCAGGCCGCCATGCTCATCCGGCACCCATCAACCGACCCGCTTAGCGCCGACGCCATACTCGATCTTCGCGTTCCGGGTCGCTTGAAACTCCTCGAGCGTCTGCCCGCGCATCGCAGCATAAACGTGCAGATTCGATACGCCCATCACCGCCGCCAGCTTCTCCAGCACGAAGAATATTACGCCAAAGTGTATGAGCCCGCGCCAGTCCAACCGGCGCACCAGATCAGCTTCTTCTACAGTCAATGCGCGCGCGGTCATCAGCGCGTCCGGGTCGCGCCGGAACGCCTCGCGGTATTCCGGAATGATCAAGTCATGCAGGAAGCCGTTCAGCCGGTAGGCTTTGGCGCTTCGCTCCAGCGTATACGGATACGTACCGGCCAGATGCTCCGCCCCCTCGAGCTGGTCGCGCAACGGCGCGGCGGTGGGATATTCTCCGTCATTCTCGTAAATCGCCGTGGCGATTGCCGTCATGGACGGCAGGTAGTACGTGCGGTGGAGCCTGCGGATCCGCTCGGTCATGGCGCCACGCATGATCAGCCACATGATCACCTCGGCGCCCTCGAATCCCCCGCGCTCGGCATACTCGGCATGAGTCAGTTTCGTCAATGCTGCCGGATCGCTCTCGAGCAGATCGAGAAACTCATGGTCCCATTCCGGGTTGTTGAATCCGCAGCGCTCGCCGTGAACCTGATGAGATAAACCCCCGGTCGCGACGATCACCACGTTAAGGTCCGGCGGGTAAGCGCGGATGGCGCGGCCCAGCGCGCCCCCCAGCCGATAGCAGCGCCGGGCCGTCGGTATCGGAAATTGCAGCACGCCAACCTGCAACGGCACTACCTTCCACGGCCAGGTACCGTCGGAGTCGACCAGCATCGACAGGGGCGAGAAGCAGCCGTGATCAATGGGCTTGCCGCGAAAGAACGAAATGTCGAACTCCTCGGCAAAGAGGCTGGTTGCGATGGAGCGTGCGAGCTCCGGAGCGCCGCGCAACGGCGGCACATTGCGTGCACCGCCTCCCTCGTCGGCCGGCGGATACAGATCATCGACCCCCAGCGCAAACGGCGAGTAGTGATCGAAGAAGAACGACGTGATGTGGTCGTTGTATATCGTGAGCAGAACATCGGCGCGCTTCTCGGCGAGCCAAGCACGTATCGGCGCGTACGCATCGAAAATCGGCTTCCAGATGGGATCGCTCTCGAGGCGCCGATCCTTCGCAAACCCAATCGTCGGGGTGTGCGATGTTGCGATTGCGCCGATGATCCTAGCCATGATCGCATTCCTTAGGGAAATAAAGCTTGTGAACGGAAGTTCGCAGCACACTCATGTTAGTCGATAGCGAGGATCGCGGCGAGAGTGTTGGCGCCATCCATTGGGTTGATTTAGAGTCGCGGTGTTCAGGTTCTGCCAAGGAGTTCCATGCCGAGATTGCACGCTGGGGCGAGGAAAAGATCACTCAGGAACTCATAGCACAGCTAAGGCCGAAGCCATCGCCATCTGCAAGCGCCGCGCTTAGCGCGCGGCGGGCGGGCGCATCAGCAATGCAGTGCTTTCGTTCACTCAACCGCCGGTGAAGCGGAAGTCGACTTTTAATGAAGGCTCGATCAGATCTGCCGGTGCTACAGTCGGTTAGATGGACGTCGCCACACAATCGGGGGATCAAATGAGCGTACAGGCACTCGATGCCGAACGGCAGATCTGGATCTACACTCAGATGCTACGCATCCGCGAGTTCGAAGAACGCGTGAAGCGCACGTTCACCGAGCATCCCGGCGTGATCCGCGGACATACGCACCTCGCGGACGGCGCGGAAGCGTCGATCGTCGGCTCGCTGTGCCACTTCCGCGCTGGCGATGCCGCACTTGCCACCTATCGTTGCCACGGATATCCACTGGCTCTTGGTAGCGACCCAAAGGCAATGATGGCCGAGATTTACGGCCGGGTGGACGGCCTGTGCAAGGGCCTCGGCGGATCGATGCATCTCACCGATGTCAAGCGCGGGTTCCTCGGTACATCAGGCATCGTGGGCGCCGGCATTCCCCATGCGGCGGGCGCTGCCTGGGCGGCGCAGATCCGCAAGAAAGCCGAAATCGTGTATTGCTTCTTCGGCGACGGTGCATCGAAACAGGGCGCATTTCACGAGACGCTCAATATTGCCTCCCTGTGGAAGCTGCCGGTGATCTTTGTAATGGAAAACAACGGCTACAACGTCGTGACCACTTCGGAGCAGGAGGACGCCAACGCCGCAAATGGCGAGCCGCTCGCCGTCAAAGCCAAGGCGTACTCGATGCCGGGCGTCACGGTCGACGGCGCCGATCCATTGGCCGTATACGCCGTCGTCGGCGCCGCGGTCGAGCGCGCGCGCGCCGGTGACGGCCCGACGCTGATCGAATCGAAGATCTACCGGCTTTCAGCTCACGGCAACATCATCGCCCCGCCCGGCGTGCCGCTGCACTACCCGGAGCACGAGGCGATCACAGTCTTCGGCAAACGCGAGGAGTATGAGGCGGCTCTGCGCGGCGATCCCGTGCCGCGTTTTCGCGCCACCCTGGTCAAGGCCGGAATATTGAGCGCCGCGAAGGCCGACGAGTTGGGCGCGCGAGTCGCGGAGGAGATGGCGGCGGCGGTCGACTTTGCCGTCAAGAGTCCCTTCCCCAAGCTCGAGTCAGCACTCGAAAACATCTACGCCTAAGCCGGAGCAACGCACATGTCCCAGCTTCCCTTTATCGCCGCCATCGATGCCGGCATTCATCAGGAAATGCGACGCGACCCCAGCGTCCTCTACTTCGGCCAGAATATGGCAACCACCGAGAACCACGACTTCGTCGCGGCCTACGGGCACGACCGCGTCCGCGTCACGCCGATTTCTGAGACCGCAGAGATCGGCATGGCCATCGGCGCGGCGATGGCGGGATTGCGCCCGGTCGTTGAGCTTTACATGGCGGAGTTCATGCTCGTCGCCATGGATCAGGTCGTCAACGAAGCGCCTCGCTTCCGGTATATGTCGGGCGGCCAGGTGAAAGTGCCGCTCGTGCTCAAGGCAGGCTTCGGCTTCGCTTGCGGCTGGGCCGGTCAGCACACCGGGTCACTGACCTCGCTTTTCATGGGAGTCCCCGGTCTCAAGGTCGTTGTCCCGTCGACCGCGGCTGACGCCAAGGGATTGATGGCCACGGCAATCCGCGATGACAATCCGGTGGTCTTCCTGCACCACTATCTGCTCACGCTCGAACCGGGCGAGGTCCCGGACGGCGAACACCTGGTGCCGTTTGGCAAGGCCGAGATTCGGCGCACGGGCGGAGACGTCACCATCGTTGCGACGGGCTGGATGGTGCAGCGCTCGCTCGCGGCTGCCAGGAAGCTCGCCGAAGAAGGAATCCAGGCAGAAGTGATCGACCCGCGCACGGTCGCGCCGCTTGACCTTGCGACCATCCTCGAATCGGTCGCCAAGACCGGGCATCTGGTGCTCGTCGATCAGGCGCCGCGCCACGCGACGGTCGCCGGGATCATTGCGGGCGACGTCGCCGAGCATGGATTCTCTTCGCTCAAAGCGCCGATCGTGCAGGTCACTGCGCGCGACGCGCCGGTGCCCTACAGCGAGCCGCTGGAGGCCTATGTGATTCCGGATGAGGACCGGATCGTCGCCGCCGCCCGACGGGTGCTTCAGTCTCGGCGCTGACTCGACAGAGCCAGACCGCAAACTATTCCACGCACCAATCTCGGCCCTCGAGTATCTCGACCAGCCGCGCGAGGAATTGCGAGGCGAGACGGCCGTCGGCAACGCGATGATCGACGGTCAGCGTGAGTTCCGACAGCGGGCGCACGACGATGGCTCCGGCTCTCGCCACGACACAATCGCGCCGGCGACCGACGGCGAGTATCGCGGATTGTGGTGGATTGATGATTGCCGTGAAGCGGTCCGGTCCCTCCGCGCCAAGATTCGAGATGCTGAAGGTGGCGCCGTCGGCTTCCTCTCGGTTCAACCGGCCCTTCAGGCAACGCTCGACTGCATCTTGGCGGCGGCGCGCGATCTCGGCGAGACCCAATTTCTCGACATCATGAATCACCGGCACCAGCAGGCCGTTGTCGATCGCCACCACCAGCCCGATATGCGCGCCGCTCGCCCGTACGAGGCGCGCGTCATCCGACTCCGGGTGGCCCGAGAACGTGGCATTCAAAGCCGGATACTCGATCAGGGACCGGGCGACAGCTTGCAGCAGAAAGTCATTCAGTGAGAGTGCGGCCGAACCACCCGGCAACGCGGCCGAAAACTCGCGGCGCAATGCCTGCAGCACCGTCCAGTCGACGGAGCGGGACACCGTGAACTGCGGAACGGTGGCGTTGCTCAAGGTCATGGCGCGCGCCAGCGCGCGGCGCATCGGGGCAAGAGACTGCGCCGCAGGAGTCGATGTGCGCGGCGCGTCGATGGCCCGCTGCACATCGTCCAGTTGAATGCGGCCGCCTGGTCCGGTGCCGGATATTCCGCCAAGATCGATACCGCGTTCGGCCGCGATTTTGCGGGCGGCGGGACTGCTCCGGATGCGCCCTCCGTCGCTCGCCGCAGCGGCGGCCGCCAGCGTCGTGGTCGTCGGCGCGGCGGTCTCGGCTTCAGCGGTGCGCGGCGCCGCCGTGTTGGCGGGACTCTGCGCCTGGGCAGACTCGATCCAGGCGACCTGATCGCCGACGGCCGCCCGGCCGTCGGCCTGCACCAGGATCTGCGTCAGCCGCCCCGTCGCAGCGGCCTCGATTTCAACCACCGACTTTTCGGTTTCGACTTCCAGCAGGGGCTCACCCGCAATCACATTATCGCCGGCGCTCTTGAGCCAGCGGACGACCTTGACTTCGTCCATCACGAGACCGACTTTCGGAATTTCCTGCGCAATCAAGGCCACTGACGCTGCTCCCCGTGTCTTAACCGGCCAGACCCATGATTTTGCGCGCTGCGCGCACAATATCCGCGCTCCCCGGGAGCAGTGCGCGCTCAAGTTCCGGAGCGAAGGGAATCGGCGCAAAGCCGCAGCCCACGCGCAGCACGGGGGCGTCCAGTTCGTCGAAGAGTTCCGCACCGATACGCGCGGCGATTTCGGCGCCCACGCCGCCGTTACGTACCGCTTCATGCGCCACGAGCGCACGATGGGTCTTCGATACGGACGCCGCAATCGTCGGCATATCGAGAGGCAGCAGCGTCCTTAAGTCGATGACCTCAGCCGAAACGCCGTCCTCCTGTAGTGTCTGTGCCGCGGCCAACGCACTGTGCACCATCGCCGAATAGGCGATCACGGTGACGTCCGTACCAGCCCTGGCGATCCGCGCCCTGCCGATCGGTGGCAATTCGGCGCCCTCCGCCAACTCCTCTTTCATCGTGTATAGCCGCTTGTGCTCGATGAAGAGCACCGGCTCGCCGAGCCGGATCGCACTTTTCATGAGGCCATAAGCCTCGGCCGGCGTCGAAGGCGCTACCACGACGAGCCCTGGCACGTGGATGAACCACGCTTCCAGGCTCTGCGAGTGTTGCGCGGCGGCCCCGCCCGCGGCGCCCGCCTGCGTGCGTACCACCAGGGGAACCCTCAGCTGGCCGCCTGACATGAAGCGGTACTTCGCCGTCTGGTTCACCAGGCAATCCATCGACAGCGTGGCGAAATCGATGAACATGATTTCGAGCACCGGCTTCAGACCGCATAGCGCGGCGCCGGTGGCGAGGCCGGTGATGGCCGCTTCGCTGATGGGCGTGTTGCGTACGCGCGTGGAGCCGTGTTTCTGCGCGAGACCCCGGGTGACGCCGAACGCTCCCCCCGCCGCGACGTCCTCGCCGAGCAGATGTACAGCCGGGTCGCGCGCCAATTCCTCGTCCAGCGCGCGGCGCAGGATCTCGATGAATGTAGGCTGCATGGCGCGTCAGCCCTGGATCGCGGCAAGCGCCGGCGCCCGGTACACGAATTCGAGCACGGTAGCCGGATCGGGCCGCGGCCCCGCAAGCGCGCGCTCAACAGCCTGGTGCACCTCGATCTTCGTGCGCGCGCCGATGGCGTCAAGCTCCTCCGGGTTGACCCCGCGCTCGACCAGGTAGCGCTTCAGGCGCTCGATGGGACATTTCTCGAGAACCTCGGCAAGTTCCTCTTTGGATCGATACTGCTGCGAGTCGCCGACGTAGTGCCCCGCCATGCGAAAGGTCATGCACTCGAGCAGATACGGGCCGGCGCCGCGGCGCAGGCTCTCGATTGCCAGAGCGGCGGCCGCGAATACCGTCGGCAGATCATTGCCATCGATGGTCTGCGTGGCGATGCCGTAAGGGGCCGCAAAACTGCTCACGTGCTTGACGTTGGAGTGCTCCTCGCGGCTCGTGAACTCGGCGTATCCATTGTTCTCGCAGATGAACAATAGCGGCAGGCGCCACAGCGCGGCGAGATTCAGCGTTTCGTGAAACACGCCGGCGCCCGTCGCACCATCGCCGAAAAATACCACGCTGATGTTGGTTCGACCCTGTGCTTGCGCAGCCCACGCGGCGCCCGCGGCGAGCGCGAGATTGCCCGCCACGACGCCGGTTGCGCCAAGCACGCCGTTCGCTGCGTCGACCAGGTGCATCGATCCGCCGCGGCCGCCGCACAGCCCATTCTGCCGGCCCAGAATCTCGGCGAAAGTCGCCTCAATGTCGCTGCCCTTGGCGAGCACATGGCCGTGCCCGCGATGACTGGTGAACAGCACGTCGTCGCGCGCCAGCTGCGTGCAGACGCCGACTGCCACGGCTTCCTGGCCGGTGGACAAGTGCGGGAAACCGGGGATCTCGCCCGCGGCGGCGAGCCGCTGTACGTGGCCCTCGAACAGGCGTATCCGCCAGAGCGCCGCGTACATCTCCTGCCAGTCGGCTAGGGTCGGTTCGGTCACAAGACTCCTCAGAACGCGCCTGCGGCGGACTTGGCCTGACGCGCCGATTCCACCACCCGCTGCGTCTTTGCAAATGCCTCGGTTGCCGCTGTCTTGAGGTCCCATCTCCGGATGTATTCGTTCAGGACCTCGACGCCGATCGGCCCGTCATAGCCGACCGACCAGAGGGCCTGCAGGAACGCCGCAATGTCGAACTCTCCGTCGCCGGGCAATAGCCGTTTGTTGACCACGGAATCCTGAAAGTGTAACGGCATCGCGAGAGCGCCGTCGTTGATTTCGACGCCAATCAAGTCACGGGCCTCAAGTTTGCGGACGATCTCGTCGGAGCCGATGCCGATGCGCAGCAAGTGCAGATTATCGAGCATGATGCCGCCATTGCCTGCGCCCGATCCGCGCGTGATCGAGAGCACCTGCTCGAGCGAAGGCACGCGCGAGAATTGCGCAGGCAGCATTTCGAACAGGATGTTGGTGCCACGCTCGGCCGCTTGACGGCAGAGGGCTGCAAACTCCTCCGTCATCTCGGGGATGTCCGCGCAATCATTTCCCAGATCGGCAATTTTGATATGCCGGGCGCGCAAAACCTCGGCCGCGTCCAGAAGAAGCGCGCGGATCGCATCCGATGCGGCCCGGCGTGCATCGGTGCAATACCAATCCAGCAGCCATTCGACTTCGACATCGACGATGCCATTGGCGTCCAGGATCTGCTTCATTTCCCTAAAGCTGTATTTCTTCCCGATCTCGAGGATATCCGCATGCCAAAACCCCATGCCGGTGAATCCGGCCTTCGCCGCGACCTCCACCCGCGTCCGGAAGTCATGCGGGCAGCGTTGATCGCCGAGAGGATCTGCTCCAACCGCAAGCGTCCAGAAGGACCCTATGATCCCTATTGGCTTTGTCATGACGTCGTTCGCATAGAGTGTTGCTCCGCATGATACATCCGGGGCGGCCGTGCGCTTAAACGGGCAGGGAAGTAACTATCCTCCGTCAGCGCAGGGGTTTCCTTCTCGCCAGCACCGCGGGCGCCGTTTCACGCAGCATCGCCGGGCTCATGGAAGTTGATTATCGCTTCCCGCCGCCGGGGGGTATCAGTGGCGGATGGTGCAGAGGGCGCCACCGTCCACTGACCAGGCAGCGCCGTTGACGAAGCTGGCCGCGGGCGAGAGCAGAAATGCGACCGCCTCGCCTACTTCGCGCGGCTGACCGATGCGCTCCTGCGGCGCGATCTTGCCCAAGGTCCGCTTGCCTAGTTCGACGTCGCCGTTGAACAGGGTCTTGAGCATGGCTTCCAGGAGCGGTGTTTCAATGACGCCCGGCATCACCGCGTTCACGCGCACGCCGCGGGCGCCGACGTCGGCGGCGGCGGCAGTGCGCGTCAGCCCAATCACCCCATGCTTGGTGGCGTTGTAGGCGCAGGCTCCGGCAAGCCCACGTTCACTGGCAATCGAACCGGTGTTGACGACTGCACCGCCGCCTTGGGCAAGCATCACCGGAATCACATGCCGCATGCCTAGAAAGATACTGCGCAGGTTCACAGCCATCAGGCGATCGAATTCGGCCTCGTCATAACTCTCGATTGACGCCACCTTGCCTTCCGTGCCGGCATTGTTGAACAGCCCGTCGATTCGGCCGAAGGCCTTGCAGGCGGCGGCAACATAGCCCTGCACTGCGTCTGACCGGCTGACATCCGCATGACAGATCTCGACCTGCGTGCCGAAAGCCGCGACGCCCGCTCGGCGCTGCTCGAGCCCATCCCGGTTGATGTCGACCAGCAGGATGGCGGCGCCTCTCGCCGCCAGCACGCAGGCAGTCGCATGGCCGATGCTGCCGGCACCGCCGGTCACGATGATCTTCATGCCCTCGAGGTCCTTCATTGGATTTTCCCCAGTATCAGATCCGCCGCCCGTTCGGCCACCGCATTGACGGGAATATTGCTGTTGCCCGCGATCACTGTGGGGATGATCGAGGCGTCCACCACACGCAGTGCATCGATGCCTCTTACCCGCAGTACAGTATCCACTACATCGCCCAGGCGGCAAGTACCGCAGGGATGGTGCACGGTGACCAGCGATTTGCGGATGTACGCCTCGATCTGCACACGCTCGCGCACCTCTGGCCCCGGTGACGTCTCCCGGCCCGCCATCGGCGCAAATGAGGGCGCCGCCACGATCGAACGCGCAACCTCGAAACCCCGCACCAGCACATCGATGTCGCCAGGTGCAGAGAGGAAATTGAAATCGATCGCGGGTTTGTGGCGCGGATCTTTGCTGGTCAGCGTGACGCTGCCGCGGCTGGCCGGCCGCAGGTTTACGAAGATGATGCCATAGCCATGCTTGCGTGGCAGCCAATGACCGTTGGCATTGCGATGCGCCGGCATGAAGATGATCTGCAGATCGGGCCGATCAACCTCCGGTCTCGAACGCATGAACCCGTTGGCCTCGAACACATTGCTCGCCAGCGGCCCCGAACGAAACAGCAGGTATTGCGCGGCAATGAGTACGCTGCGCGGTACGGTGCGCCACGACAGCCCGTAGGATTCAGTATTGGCCGTGCCCACGGAAATCGACGAGGCCGGGTGATCGTGCAGATTTCTGCCGACCGCGGGCAGGTCCATCAGCGGCGCGATTCCTAACGCTTGCAGGGCGCCGGCATCGCCGACGCCCGACAATTGCAACAACTGCGGTGAGCCATAGGCACCGCAGGCAACGATGACCTCGCGACGCGCCGCTACGGTGCGGCGCGCGCCGCCCCGCTCAATCTCGACGCCCGTTGCACGCCGCCCCTCGAACAATACACGGGTGACCAGCGCATCGGTCGTGACCTTGAGATTGGACCGACGGCACGCGGGATTAAGATACGCCGTCACCCCGGACTCGCGCCGCCCGCTGCGGATCGCCGCCTGCCGTGGGCCGAATCCTTCCGGATCGCCGCCGTTGAAATCCGCGCAGCGCGGCAGGCCGAGGGTATCGGCGGCTGCGAGGAAGCGGCGGACCAGCGGATTGGGATTGGGGATGTCGATGACGTTGACCGGACCGCCCCGATGCCGCTGCGGCGTGTGCGCGGCCTCGTAGTTCTCCAGTCGCTCTAGATAGGGCTTAAGGTCGGCGTAGCTCCAACCCGGCTGCTGCCACTCATCATATTCGCGCGGGTGGCCGCGGAAATACACCATGCCATTGATCGAGGAACAACCGCCGAGCACGCGGCCGCGCGGCACCGGCAGGACGCGGTCATCAACGTGGCGCTGCGGCACCGTGTGGTAGCCCCAAGATTGGCGCGGATTGCCGATGGCCTTCGCCACCATCGCCGGCACGCGGATCGCCGGATCGTCATCCGGCGGGCCCGCCTCGATCAATGCAACGGTGACGCTTGGGTCGGCCGACAGCCGATTTGCCAGCACGCAGCCGGCGGTACCGGCGCCGGCGATCACGTAATCGAAGGCATCGCTCATCGCTCGCGACGACACGGGCGCCGCATCACGTGCCGCCGAACAAAGTGGCGACGTAATGACTGTCCATGTATTCGCGGATGGCAAAGATCCTGCCATCCCGCACGTCGATACTCCAGGCGTAGCGATTATTGTAGGGTCGGCCGTCGCGGAGCACTCCCATGCCGCGCGATTCGCACATCACGGTGTCGCCGGTTGACACCATGCGATCCACCGTGGTCTTCGGATCGCCCGCTACGAATAAGCCGCGCACGGGTGCCAGAAACTCGTCGACGATCTTGTCGCGCGGCCCATGAATGCCGGCCCCCGGCACGCCCTCGACCATCGGCCGCCAAGTGGCATCCGGATGCAGTGTCGCCCGGATGGCCTCGAGATCGCCGCTGCTCAAGACCTGGAAGAAGTCGAGCACGAGCTTTTCCTGCGGTGTGCGCGCGGTCACCATGGGTAGCCTACGTCTGCTTCGCCTGATCGAGCTCGGCAAACGCCTCGCGCGCGATGCGCACGCTGTCGATGCCCGCCGGCACTCCGCAATACACCGCGACCTGCAACAGCACTTCGCGAATCTCCTCGCGCGTCACCCCGTTGGTGAGCGCCGCCTTGACGTGCAGCTTCAGCTCATGCGGCCGATTCAGCGCGCTGATCATCGCGATGTTGATGAGACTGCGGTCGCGCAGCGCGAGCCCAGGCCGTGTCCACACATGACCCCAGCAATACTCGGTCGAGAGCTCCTGCATCGGCATGCTGAATTCATCGGCACTCGCCATCGAGCGCTCCACATACTCGGCGCCCAGCACCTGCTTGCGCAGCTTCATGCCTTGGTCGAATCGATCCTGTCCCATAGTGTTACTCCTCTTTGCTGCCGATCTGGCAGCCCGCCCAGTTTTCCACAACCTTCACCAGCTCTGTGCAATCCGCCGCCGCACCATGCACCCGGTGGGTAATGGACAACATCTGCCGCACGGCCGCGCCGACCACCATCGGCACGCCGAGCGCCTCGGCTTCATCGAGGCACAGCCGCACGTCCTTGAAAGACAATGCATTGGCAAATCCGAAATCGAATTTTCGATTCAGCACATGCTTCGGAATCTTGTCCTGTGTCGCGCTGTTGCGCCCCGAGGACGCGTTGAGCACGTCGAGCATCGCGGCCGGATCGACGCCGGCCCTGACGCCCATCGCCAGCGCCTCGGCGGCAATGGCGAGCGACGCCGCCGACATCAGATTGTTGGCGAGTTTGACTGTCTGGCCGAGGCCCGGCTTCTCGCCGAGCTCATAGACCTTGCCCAGCAGCTCGAGGAGCGGGCGCACCCGTTGCATGGCGCCCGCGGGGCCCGACGCCATGATGGCGAGTTTGCCGGCGGCCGCCCCCTTCACGCCCCCCGAGACCGGCGCGTCGATGGCGGCGATTCCGCGCAGCGCGAGCAGCGACGAGATTGCTTGCGCCGCCGCAGGGCCGGAGGTGGACAGGTCCACGAATATCTGGAGCTTGGGTGAGTCGGCGATCAGGCGCGCGGTCTCGCGTGCATCGGCCGGACCGGGCACACTGGCCATTACCACAGTGCACTCCGCTGCTGCGTCAGCCGCAGAGCTTGCGACCTTCGCGCCCAATGCTGCCGCCGGTGCCATGGCCGACGCCACCGGATCGTAAATCGTGAGTGCATGCCCGGCGGCGATCAGTCGCGCCGCCATACTCGAGCCCATCCGACCCACGCCGATGAAGGCAATCTTTTGGCCCACCAGAGATTCCTATGCCCGCTCCGAAGCATTGAGTCTAACAGCAAGGCGGCCGGCCGCATCAGCTGTGCGGATCGAGATCCACACGCACCGCATTGGCGAGACCGGCGCGCGCCGCCGGATAACGCACCAGCACCAAAGGATCGTGACCCGGAATTACATGCTGCGGCGAACTCGCCAACGCCTCGATGGCCGCAAACGCGTCGAGGTAGGCCGCGACATTATCGACAATCGGAAACGGTCGCCGCTCGAGCCAATTGGCGTAGAAATGTGCCGCGTCCGACGCCAGCACCACCCAGCCGCGCTGCGTATGGACGCGTACGACCTGCAGGCCGCGCGTGTGGCCGCCGACGCGGTGGAGCGTGATGCCCGGCGCCAATTCGGCAGTTCCGTCATGATACTGAATGCGCCCGGCAAACAGCTTGCCGACCATCGCCTGCACGTCGCGCGCCGCATAGGGCGCACGCATGATGGCGTGGCACATCGCGCTGCCTGTGCAAAAAGCCATCTCCTCGGTCTGCAGGTGATAACGAGCCCGCGGAAACAGCTCGTGGTTGCCCGCATGATCGTAGTGCATGTGACTGATGATGACGTCTGTCACCTGTGCGGGATCGACACCCACGGCAGCAAGCCCAGCCTCGACGGGCTGTATCAGCCGGCGGCCGCGCCCGGCGGCCGTCGACGCGTCGAATCCGGTATCGAGCACAAATGAGACTCCGGCACCCCGGATTGTCCAGACGTAGTAATCGAGCGGCATGGGACCGTCATGCTCATCGCCACCGATAAAATTGTGGCTGGCCGAGCGCTCGAGATGGGCGTAGCGAACCGCACAGATTTCATAATTCGGCAGCACAGCGGTATGCTCGCGGGACCTGCTGCAACAAGCAACTCCGTCGATGAACACAATTACAACTGCCGCGGATATCGTCGTCGTGGGGTCGGGCCACAACGGCCTGGTCGCTGCCGCCTATCTGGCGGCCGCCGGCAAGAAGGTTCTGGTGCTGGAGCGCAATGCCTGGTTCGGCGGCGGCGTGGTATCCCGCGAACTGACCCTGCCGGGCTTCCGGCATGACCAGCATTCCATGAGCCATATCTTCATTCAGGCCAATCCGCTGCTGAAGAATGACGAGCTTGGACTCAAGTCGCGCTATGGACTCGACTACCTCTTCCCGGAAGTGCCGATGATGTCGGTGTTCGAGGACGGCCGTACGCTCAAACTCTATCGCGACCGCGAGAAGTCGGCCGCCGAGATCGCGAAGTTTTCAAAGCGCGATGCCGAGGCGTTTCGCCGGGTGTCGTTGCAGGCCGCCGCCTGGCTGCCGATGATCGCGGCCTCGCTGTATGCGCCGCCCGCGCCGGTCGGCGCCACTTACGCGATGTTCGATCAGAGCCGCGAGGGCCGCGAACTGTGGCGCGTCATCCAGATGAGCAGTCACGATCTGCTCTGCGAGCTGTTCGAGCACGAGCAGGTGCGGACGCATTTCGCGCGCGTGGCCGGCGAGAACCTCGTATCTCCCGACGAAAAGGCCACCGCCATCGGTGTTTACGTGTTCCTCGGCTTTCTCGAGGGCTGCGGCTTCGGAGTGGCGCGCGGCGGCGCGGGCCGGTTGACCGATGCCCTCATCGCCTGTATCCGGGATCACGGCGGCGAAGTCATCGCCAACGCCGATGTGCGGCGCATCAAGGTTGCCAACGGCCGCGCCACCGGGGTCGAGACGGTCGACGGCCACGCCTTTGCGGCAAAAGATGCCGTCATCGGCGCCATTCATCCCCACCTTCTCGGCAGCATGATCGACGGCATGGACTCGAGCGCGCGTGCGGCCGCAGAGGCTACCCATATCAGCGCGGCGGCCTGCATCACGGTGCACGCCGCGCTCAGCGAGCCGTTGAAGTTCTGCACCCGCGATACGGTCGATGCCGTGATGGTGGAAATGCTGCCGATGAGCTACGAAACGCTGCGGCGGGACTTCGACGAACTGCGCTACGGACAGTTCATGCCCTACCCGCTGCTGGGCCTCGGCTCCCTATCGCAGTTCGACCCGAGCCGCGCACCTCCGGGCAAGGCGATTTTGCACCTGTGGGATTATGTCCCCTACCGGCGCCCGGACGGCCGCAGCTGGGATGAAACGAAGCAGCAATACGCTGAACGCATGCTCGCCCATCTGTCGAAGTTCGTCACCAACATTCCAGGCTGTGTGCTGCAGGCGCATATCGACAGCCCGGTCGACATGGAGCGCACCTCGCCGAGCTTTCGGCGCGGCGACCTGCACGGCATCGCCACCACCACCTATCAGAGCGGCGCGCATCGTCCCACGCCGGAGCTCGGCCAGTACATGGTGCCAGGCCTCGATCGATTCTATCTGGTGGGTCCGTTCCAGCATCCGGGCGGCGGCGTATTCGGCGCCGGGCGCGCCACGGCCATGAAGATGTTCGAAGCGCTTGGACTGGACTTCGAGAAGCGGGGGCGTGTCAAATGAAATTGCACGCCACCGACGGCAGCGAATTGATGACCGTCAGCGCGCTCGAGCGCGATGGCAACTCTCTGCTCATCAAGGGCAAGGTGTTCGGCGCGATGCCGATGAACGCGCGCTTGAACCCAAAGGCCGCCCGCGCGGCGCTGAAACTGCTGACGCCGCGGCTCATCTTTTTTCTGCTGACGCTGCCGTTTCGCAGGGGCTGAAGGGCTCCCAACGCCGCGCCTAGAACATCCGTGACGCTCGACGCCCCATTCGACTACGTCATCGTTGGCGCGGGCACCGCCGGATGCGTGCTCGCTGCGCGCCTCTCCGAAGACCGGCACACGCGCGTCTGCCTGATCGAAGCCGGCGGCCCGGCACGCCATCCCTTCATCCAGATCCCGGCGCTGGTGGGCGCAGCGATCATGCATCGCGGCCTCACGTGGGGCCTTCTCACCGAGCCGCAGACCGCGCTCAACAACCGTCGCCTGCCGCTGCCGCGCGGCAAGGTGGTCGGCGGCTCCGGCTCCATCAACGGCATGGCCTATCACCGCGGCCATCCCAGGGACTACGACGACTGGGCGGCCGCCGGCAATGCAGGCTGGAGCTGGCAGGAAGTGCTGCCTTACTTTCGATTGTCGGAAAACAATGCCGACCGGCTCGACGTCGGCGTGCACGGCCTCGGCGGACCCATTCACGTGACTTTCATCCCGAAACCCAATCGCCTGAATCAGGCGTTTCTACAGGCCTTTGCGACGGTCGGCGGCTACCCAATTTGCGATGACTTCACCGGCCTCGATCCGGAAGGGTACGGGCTTCGCCAGGGCACCATTCATCGCGGCCGGCGCGATTCCACTGCGCGCGCGATGTTGATTCCGGCTCTCAAGCGCCCGAATCTCACCTTGCTTATCCGGACCGCTGTCACTGGCATTCGCATCGAGGCGGGCCGCGCGACCGGCGTCGACGTCTGTGCCGCCGACGGTCCGCATTCGGTGCCGGCTTCACGCGAGGTCCTCCTCTGCGGGGGCGCGGTTCACTCACCGCAGCTCTTGATGCTGTCGGGCATCGGGCCGGCAGGGCATTTGGAATCGCTGGGCATCCGCGTCAACGTCGACCTTGGCGGCGTCGGTGCAAACTATCAAGACCACCCGGCGGTGCCGGTTGCGCTGGAGATGCGCGATACCACCTCCTACGGACTATCCTGGCGCACCGTGCCGCGGGCAATGTGGAACCTCGCGCAATATGCCGCCGCGCGCCGCGGGCCGCTGGCGAGCAATGTGTTCGAGTCGACCGCATTCATTCGCAGCTCCGCCAGCGCCGATCGCCCGGATGTCCAGATTGCGTTTCAGCCGGCGCGCCGCAACCCTCATTCGTTCCCGCTGCCCTTGGGGCACGGCTTCGCCATGAGCGTCGTGAATCTCTATCCGCGCAGCCGCGGTGAAGTGAGGCTCGCGAGCAGCGATCCGCGGGTCGCCCCACGGGTGAATCCGAATATCCTCGCCGATCCCGAGGACATTACCCCGTTGCTGCACGGCCTGCATCTTGCCCGGCAACTCTGCGATACGCCCGCCTTCGCGCCCTATCGAGCCACCGAAGTGCGCCCCGGCCGCAGCACCCGAAGCGACGCCGAGTGGCTGGCCTATCTGCGCGAGGCGACGGGCACCGCCCATCATCCGGTGGGGAGCTGCCGCATGGGCATCGACCCCATGGCCGTGGTGGACCCCACCTTGAGGGTCCTCGGCATCGATGGCTTACGGGTAGTGGACGCCGCAGTTTTTCCAGGTATTGTCGGAGGTAACACCAACGCACCTATCGTGATGGTGGCCGAAAAGGCCGCCGCCTTGATCACGGGGCGCACGACGGAGCCAGTGAGCAGACTCATGGGGGGCAGGCATGGCGGCTGAACACATCCGGCACTGGCGCATCGGCGATGTCGACATCGCACGCATCGTGGAAGTCTACGGCTTTGAAGACGACATCACCATGCTGCTGCCGGACGCGACCCCGCGGTACGTGCAGCAATTTGGGTGGCTGGCGCCGCACTTCGCGACTCCCGATGGCCGGATGATCATCTCCTTCCAGTGCTTCGTGCTGCGCTCGAAGGGCCGCACGGCCATGATCGACACCTGCATCGGCAACGACCGCAAGCGTGAGTTCGAGGTGTTTTGCAACCTGCAGAACACCTTCCTCGAGGACTTGAGCACCGCCGGCTTCCCGGCATCGCAGGTCACCGATGTGTTGTGCACGCATCTGCACTTCGATCACGTGGGCTGGAACACCCGGCTTGTCGATGGCAAGTGGGTACCAACCTTCCCCCAGGCGCGATACCTCTTCGGGCGGCGCGAATGGCAGCACTGGAAGCATCTGCGCGACACCGACGGCTATCATCACATGGACCATTTGCAAGACTCGATCGATCCGATAGTCGCAGCCGGCCTTGCGGAATTCATCGACCCGGACTTCCGGCTCACCGATGAGGTCTCGCTCATTGCGACGCCGGGCCACACACCCGGTCATGTCAGCGTACTCATCGATTCACGCGGCGAACGGGCCGTCATTACGGGCGATTTGATGCACAACCCAATCCAGATCGCCATACCCGCCACCGAAGCGCGCTTCGACATGGACAGGGCCCAGGCGGCGCGTACACGCTGCGACTTCGTGCAGCGCTTCTGCAATAGCGGCACCCTCGTCATCGGCACTCACTTTCCCGAGCCTACGGCAGGCCTGATCGTGCCCGACGGCGAGGCGTGGAAGCTCAAGGTATGAGCACCATGGCCGCTTACCCCGATCTGTCCGGCCTACGCGTATTCATCACCGGCGCCGCACGCGGCCTGGGCCGCTCGGTGGCGGAGAAACTGGCCGGTTGCGGCGCCACGGTGGCCGTGACCGATGTCGATGCCGGCGGCTGCGATGAGGTCGCCAAAGGCATTTGCGCCACGGGCGGCGCGGCGTTCGCCTACCCCGTCGATGTCGCCCTGCGCGAACAGTTCATGCGCGCCGCCGCCCAGTTTGCCCGAGCTTGCGGCCGCATTGACGCCGTCGTCAATAACGCCATGCTGCTGCGCTACGAGCCGGTAGAGAGGATCACCGCGGAGACGCTCAATCGCATGACCGCCATCGGCATCAACGGCAGCGTCTGGGGCGCGCAGGCGCTGCTCGCGCATTACGACGCGGCGCGCGGCGGCTCGATCATCAACATGACCTCACCCGTGGCCGAGAAGGGTTTTCCCAATACGGCGGCCTACAGCCTCGTGAAGGGCGCCATCGTCACGCTCACCAAAGTCCTGGCCGCCGAACTCGGTCCGCGCAATGTGCGCGTCAACGCCATCGCACCGGGTTCGGTGCCGACCCCGGGCGCACTGGGCCTCAACGACAAGGCTGAATATGAACGACGCATGCACTCCATTCCGTTGCGCCGGCTTGGCCGAGAAGAAGACAATGCCGCGGCTTGCGCGTTTCTGCTGAGCGACGCGGCATCGTTCATCAACGGCGAAATTATGCACGTCGATGGCGGCATTGCTGCCGCGGGGTAAGCCCATGTCCCACGTGATTCCTGAATTCGACACCGACCCGTTCTCGTGCGATTCGGTGCGCAACGCGCGCGCGGTGGATGATCGGCTGCGCGAGCTGGCGCCGGTGGTCAAGCTGCCGCGGGACAACATCATCATGCTCGCGCGGCACCAGCACGTGGCCGCCGGCCTCAAGGATTGGAAGAGTTTCTCATCCAGCTCGCGCCCCTGGCACGATCCGAATTCCGTGCGCCCCGAGCTGCTGCTCACGGACGATCCGCCTAAACACACCCGCGTGCGCGCGGTGGTGGCGAATGCACTCTCGCCGCGGGCCTTGTCGCATATGGCTGAAGCGTTTCGCCGCGACGCCAGAGCCATCGTCGACGCTCTGCGCCCGCGCCAAGGCGAGACCATCGATGCGGTCGACGATATCACTCAACCCTTCGTTTACAAGGTGCTGCCCGATCTGATCGGGCTCCCGCAGCAGGGGCGCGAACACATGTACGCCTTCGGCAACATGGTATGGGCGACAATGGGTCCGATGAACGAGTTGTTCGACGAAGCCATGCGGAACACCGACGCAGTCATCGCCTGGGCGAGCCAGTGCTGCAATCGCGAGAACCTCGCGCCCGGGAGCCTTGGCATGGCCATGTACGAAGCGGCCGATCGCGGCGAGGTCACGGCGCAGGAAGCCAATCTTCTGGTGGGCATCCTGCTGTCGGCGGCCGCGGATACCACCGTCCTGACCCTCGCCAACACCATTCGCGCGTTCTGCGAATTTCCCGACCAATATCAGCAGGTGCGCTCCGACCGCGCGCTCATCAGGGCCGCGTTCGAGGAAAGCCTGCGCTGGGATTCGCCCTCCCGCATGGCCGGACGCATTGCCATGAAGGAGGTCGAGATCGACGGCTACGTCATACCGGCGGGCGAACGCTGCGGACTGATGTTCGCCGCCGCCAACCGCGACCCGCGCCGCTGGGAGGCGCCGGATCGTTTCGACGTCCGCCGAAACAACCGCGACAATCTTGGCTTCGGGTATGGTGTACACGCCTGTGTGGGCAGGGTGCTGGCGCTCCTGGAAGCGGAAGCGCTGCTGGGAGCGCTCACCGAGAGCATCGAACGCTTCGAGTCTGCCGGTGAACCGGAACCTTGGATGACCACCATCGGTCACGGCCCCATTCGGCTGCCCGTCAAGGCGCGATTCGCCGCGCACTGAAGCCGCGATTCCCGGCGGGTCTAGCGCGCGGCAGAAATGACCATGTCCGATAATTTCTGGAAGCGCTCGATATTGGCATTGCTCTCCATGAGACCGGCCGAGAGGAAGGTGAACGAGATCTCGCGCTCCGGATCGATCCAAAACAACGTGGTACCTGCCCCGTAATTGCCGAAGGTGCCCGGGGAGGCCAGCGTACCGAACATGTGACGGCACATCGCCGTGCCGCGCAATGAGAATCCCAATCCAATGTATGCCGGCGCCGGATCCCAGCCGCGCTCGCGGCCGCGTGCAGCGTACAGCTCATTGGGTTTTTCACCGGTCCAGTTACGGCGCGCCACGGCGAGCGTTGCGGGGGACAGAATACGCGCGCCATCGAGTGTGCCGTCCTGACGGAACATTTCCGCAAATCGGAACATGTCAGGCACGGTGGAGGCGATGCCCACCCAAGGCATCTCGGCGTGTTCTTCCTCGAACGCGCCATTGGGACCCAAGTTGCTATGCCCGCGATGCCCGATGGGATAGTTGCCGCGAAAATCCGGCACCACTTTGCGCGGCCTTAGATCAGCGCGCAGACCCACCGAGGTATCGTTCATCTTGAGCGGCGTCAGAATTTCATCCTGCACAATTTGGCGGTAACCACGGCGCTTGGGGTCGGTGCGGCGCACACACTCCGCCATCAGTACGTGATTCACCAGCGGCGAGTAGGCCACCGTGGTGCAAGGCGGTACCGCGGGCTTCACCACTTCGATGACGGCGGCGAGCATCTCGTCAAACCGATCGATGTACATGTTGGGCTTGAGCTCGAAAATGATCGGAAAGCCCGCCTGGTGCGACAGCAACTGCCAGATCTGCACCTTCTCGCGGCCGTGACCGCTGAACTCGGGAATCAGCTCCGATACGGCCGAGGTCAGCGCGAACTGCCCCCGCTCGATCGCCCGCAGCACCAGCGTATTGGTGAACGCCTTGGTGATGGAAAAGATGCTGAACACCGAGTCGAGCGCCAGCGGCCGAGTCTGCGCGGCATCGGCGGCGCCGATAGCCGCCTCCAGAGCGACCGCCCCCGCGCGCGCCACCTTGATGACGGCGCCGTGATACATCCCGGCCTTGATATCTGCACGGATGACATTCTCAAGATCGGCAAGACGTTGTTGATCCATATCTGGCGATGCCATTGATTCCCCGCGGGTCAGTTGTGTGGAGGCTACCAGTATAGCCAGAGCCTGCTCCCTGCATTCGAAAGAGAATGACCCTCTGGGACCAAACAGAGTTCGCTCTCAGATTGAAGCAACCAAGGGCTGATGGTGTATAAAATGGAACAAGTGCGGCGCCGGCGCGAGACGTGGCGGCGCGCCCAATCGATAGAGAACCACCGACTGACCGACGATCGGTGCCCTATCCTGGGTTCGGCGAATTACTCCGTCGGCTGAGGTTTCACTATGGCAACGGCACACACGGCCATGCAATCGCCCGATTCGTTTAAACAGCTCGACTATTCGGCCGCGGCCAAGCGTGCGATCGCACGCCAGCCCGCGATCTTCATCAACAATGAATGGGTGCCTTCGTCGCACGATTCCACCCTTGCGGTCGAAGATCCGTCAACGGGCCGGGAGATCTCGCGCATCGTCGATGCATCCGATGCCGACGTGGACCGCGCTGTCGGCGCGGCTCGGGCAGCCTTCGATGATGGGCGGTGGTCGAATCTTCCGCCCAAGCAACGCGAGCGCACCATCAACAAGCTCGCCGACTTGATCGCGGCGCATGCTGCCGAGTTCGCCGAGATCGAGGCCATCGACAACGGCAAACCGGTCGGCATGGCGAGCGCGGTCGACATTCCCGGTGCGGTTGACATGCTGCGCTACATGGCGGGCTGGGCATCGAAGCTCGGCGGCGAGTTGCTTGAACCGCAAGGCGTGCCGCGCGGCAAGATGTTCAGCTACGTTACGCGCGAGCCCGTCGGCGTCGCGGCGCAGATCATTCCGTGGAATTTCCCGCTGCTGATGGCCACGCTCAAAATCGCGCCGGCGCTCACGGTCGGTTGCACGGTGATCCTCAAGCCCGCCGAACAGACTTCGCTGACGGCGCTGCGCCTCGCCGATTTCGTGGCCGAAGCAGGCTTTCCGCCGGGCGTCATCAACGTCATCACGGGCAACGGTCATACGGCCGGCGATCGCCTGGTGAAACATCCCGGCGTCGACAAAATCGCCTTCACCGGCTCGACGGAGGTGGGCAAGCTCATCAACCGCAATGCCACTGATACGATGAAACGCGTCACGCTCGAACTCGGCGGCAAGTCGCCGGTGATCGTGATGCCTGATGTCGACGTCGACCAAGTGGCTCCCGGCGCGGCCGGTGCCATCTTCTTCAATTCTGGTCAGGTCTGTATCGCCGGCTCCCGCCTGTTCGCGCACCGCTCCATCTTCGACCGTGTGATCGAGGGCGTCGCGGCCGCGTCGGCGTTTTGGAAACCACGCCCTTCGCTCGATCCGCAGGGGCACATGGGCCCGCTGGTATCGAAAGAGCAGATGGACCGCGTCATGGGCTACATCGAAGCGGGCAAGCGCGACGGTGCGTCCGTGGCGATAGGAGGCGACAGCGCCGCGGCCGACGGTTACTACGTCAATCCTACGGTGCTGGTCAATGTGAAGCCCGGCATGAGCGTTGCGCGCGATGAAATCTTCGGACCCGTCGTGGTGGCGCAGCGCTTCGATGACCTCGACGAAGTCGCGCGAGCCGCCAACGACACCTGCTACGGCCTGGGCGCCGGCATCTGGACCAAGGATCTATCCACCATGCACAGGCTCGCGGCCAAGATCAAGGCGGGCACGGTCTGGGGCAACTGCCATGCCGTCATCGATCCGGCGCTGCCCTTTGGCGGCTACAAGCAATCGGGCATCGGCCGCGAACAGGGACGGCAAGGCGTCGAAGCTTACACTGAGCTCAAAACCGTGATTATCGAGCTCTAGGCGCTTCGCTGCCGGCGCCGTTTACATTTTCATCAATAAGACCGGGTTGGAGATCAAAGAACAAATGTCTGCATCATCACGAGACGGCGTTCAGTCGCTTGAATCACTGCTGAACAGCGTCGGCAGCACCGTTGAGTTCCTGCGCAATCAACAGGCGGGGCCGAACGTCTATCCGGGCGTGCCTGCGGAATACACCAATTGGCGGGATGAGCAGCGCGCTTGGGCTGAAAGCTGCGTCCTGTTCAATCAGTCCTACCATATGGCCGAATTGATGGTGGAAGGGCCGGACGCGCTCGAGTTTCTCAACGGCCTCGGCATCAATAGTTTCAAGGGCTTTGCTCCCGACAAGGCCAAGCAGTTCGTGCCCTGCAGTCATGATGGCTATGTCATCGGCGATGTAATCCTGTTCTACCTGGCGGAAAACCAGTTCAACATGGTCGGCCGCGCGCCCACGCTCAATTGGGTCTTATACAATGCCGGGATCAGCGGCCACCGCGTAACGTGCACCTACGACGAACGCACGGTGGCGCGCCCGGATCCGCAGAACCGGCGACACTACCGCTATCAATTGCAGGGACCCAACGCTTCGAAGGTGATCGAGTCTGCCACCGGCCGCCCCGCACCGGACCTCAAATTCTTCAACATGTGCTGGATGCAGATCGCCGGCCGCAAAGTGCGCGCGCTCCGGCACGGTATGGCCGGGCAGCCCGGATTCGAATTGATGGGACCCTGGGCCGACGGCCCCGTGATTCACGCGGCCCTCGTGGAGGCCGGCAAGGCTCATGGCCTGAGGCTGGTGGGCGGGCGCTGTTACTCCTCCAATACGCTGGAGTCGGGCTGGATACCCTCGCCCCTTCCCGCCGTCTACACCGGCGAGAAAATGAAGCCCTATCGCGAATGGCTGACGGTGAATCACTACGAGGCCAAGGCCTCCATCGGCGGCAGTTTCGTCTCCGGCAATGTCGAGGACTATTACCTCACGCCCTGGGAGCTCGGTTACGGACTCTTCGTCAAGTTCGATCATGAGTTCATCGGCCGCGCAGCGCTGGAAAAGATGGCGGATGGTCCGCATCGCAAGAAGGTCACGCTGGCCCTCGACAATGTGTCGGTGACCGACGCCCTCTTTACGATGTTTGATCAGGGCCTGCGCGCCAAGTTCATCGAGTTTCCCAGCGCCGTCTATTCCATGCATCCCTTCGATCGCGTGATGGTGGACGGTGAGCTCGCCGGCCTGTCCACGTGGGTGGGTTACAGTGCCAATGAAGGCAAGATGCTCACTTTAGCCATGGTCGATGAGCGCTGTGCGACGCCCGGCACCGAGGTAACCTTCGTCTGGGGCGAGCCCGACGGCGGTACCACCAAACCCACGGTCGAGCGCCACAAGCAGGTGGAGATCAAGGCCGTGGTCTCGCCGGTGCCCTACTCAAACGTGGCGCGCACCGCGTACGCCGACAGCTGGCGCAATAAGTCGCGCTAACCTTGACTAGCCGACTGGCGCTCGCAGCTTGAGCGCCAGCAGCGCACCCCCGCGGCCCACGTCTACCGCGAAGCCGGTTCCCGTCGCGCGTACATGCGTCGGAAAAACTCTGACGAACAGCAAGTAATAACCTCCTATCGCCGAGTTGGTGAATAGGCCGGCGATGGCGACCGTAGCGGTGAGCGATGCACGGTCATGCGAGCCGCACCCGAAGCAGACGACCATGGCCGATGAGCGTGACGATGGTCAGCCTACGTTGAAGCAGATCCTGCGCCGCCGCAGGATCTGCTTCGACTCGTGATTCGGAGGTTATTTACCGAACTTAGCCCGCACGCTCAGGTACCACATCCGCGGCGGATTGTAGTACCCGCCCACTTCACCGGCACCGTAGTTGGGCGATCCGGCCGTCACAAACCGGTCGTCGGTCAAGTTCGTTCCACCCAAGGCGAAGTCATATAACTCGTTCGCAGAAACGTAGTGGATCGAAGCGTCCACCATGTTCGTCACCGGACGGCGCAGCTGCGGGGTATTCAGCGAATCGTTGAACAACGTGTCCGTGTAGGTGTACGACGGGATCAGGCGCACCTTGGCCTGGTTTGGCAGCGTGAAAGTGTACTCGGGGTCGAAGGTCGCCTTCCAGCGCGGCGTCTTCGGCAGTTTCGCATCGAGCGCCGTCACCCCCACCAATTTCTCGCCGCAAATCGGCGGGCCGGCCGGGCAGACGGTCGTGCCGTCGGGCAGTGCATACTGGGGAAAATTCGCATTCGGATTGACCTCGGTGTAGTACGCATCGATGTACGCGGCGGTCGCGTTCAGCTGCAGACCGCCACCGACGAGGTATTGCAGCTCGAGTTCCGCGCCCTTGATCTTCGCGTTACCGGCGTTGGTATACACCGGTGAGATGCCCTGCTGGATGTTCAGCTGTATGCCTTTGTAGTCGGTGTAATAGACGGCGGCATTGGCCAGCAAGTGGTGCTGAAGCCACTCAGACTTAATACCCAGCTCATAGGTCTGGGAGTACTCGGGATTGAACCGCGCATCCGTAGGACTCGGGATTGCCGCCGACAGGCGCGTGGTCCAACCGCCTTGCTTGAAGCCCTTGGACCAGCTGAGGTAGCTCATCACGTCGTCGTCGAAGTGGTACTGCACGCCGGCCGTGGGATCGAAGATGTGCCACGCCTGGCTGTCGGGAATGTCCGGGAAATATCGGAAGATGTTGTCAGGACCGGGACCGAAGTACGGAAAATTGTTCAGATCGGCCTGGCCTCCCAGGAACTTCGTCTGCACGTCCGTGAAGCGGCCGCCTGCGGTGAATCCCCAACTATCGTTGAGTTTGAAGTCCCCGTGGAAGAACGCGGCATAGTCCGTGTTGGTCACGTCGTTCGCCAAGTCGTCCACGTACAGCAGGGCCTCGAAGGGCACGAAGTCGTGGACGTGGCCGAATTCCTTGAAGTAGTAAACGCCGCCGACGTAGTTCAACCGGTTGTCAAAAGCCTTGCCCAATAGCTGGACTTCCTGGGAAACCTGGAACTGGTGCTGCTCGTCGGTGACTTCCTGCAGCGTCTCGGGCGTACCGTCCAAGTCCGTGCCGATGTTCCAGCTGACCTGGCGGTAGCCGCTGATTGACTTCAGCTGCAGGGTGTCGGCGAGATCGTAGACCGCCGTGGCCGAGAAACCAAACACGTCATTGCGCGCGAAGTCAGGTCCGTCCCCATAGGTCGTGTCGATGTTGCCGGTGTCCGTGGCGGCAAAGCTGTCATAGAGGCGCGGCTGGTTCGTGCCCAGGTACGCGGTGCCCGGATGGTTCAGGTAGTTGAACGGGCCGGGGGGGCCGCCGACGTAGCCGGCGCCGAGGAGCGCGGCGCCGCCGATGGACACTCCCGGGATCTGCGCGCGTGGATGGGAGCAGCCGAGCCCGAAGTTGGGAACGCCGGGGACGACCCCGACGATGGCCGGAGGCGGGCCACCCGCGGCAAAGATGGCGCCCGGTAGGGTCGCGGCGTTGTTGCTGATGCACAGGTTGTACAGCGTCGAGAACGTCGAACTGTTCAGGTTGCCGGTGTAAACGCCCAAGACCGTGTACGGCAGCGCCGTTTGGTCCTCGTGCGACCAGTCGGCCGTGAACGTCACGTTAAGCTTGTCGGAGGCCTTCCACAGCAGCTTGCCGCGCACCGTCGTGACGCCGGTACCGCCGTAGTTGTCCGAGGTTTGGTAGCCGGCCTTCGGATACACGTTCTGCGGATCGACCACGAACGGCGCCTGTCCGTAGGGCGTGCTGGATGGGTAGGGAATGACCTTCTGCCAGCCCGTCTGGTTCTGTGAAGAGACGCTGATCGTGGACAGCAGCGTGTTCGCGATCAGCGGCAGGTCGGCCGTGAAGGCGAAGTCGCGCCGATCATAGCTTCCACCGGTGGCGGTGGCGATGAATCGTTCCTCCTCGCCCGGCGTGTGGGTCACGATGCTAATCGCGCCGCCGATGGTGTTCGCGCCAAACAGGGAGCCTTGCGGGCCTTTCAGGATTTCGATCCGGTCCACATCGAGCAGCCCCTGATTCGCGCCAATGGTGCGCGCCAGGTAGACGCCGTCCAGGTAGACGCCGACGCCGGGGTTCAAGTTGAAGGCAAAATCGTCCTGGCCGATGCCGCGGATCGAGGCCGAGAGAACCGAGCGGTCGCCCGAGAAGGGCGCGCCGGCGTCGAGGTTGACGCCCGGTGAGAGGTTGCCAATCGCAGTCACATCGACGAGGTTGCGGCTCTGAAGAGTCTCCGCGGTGAACGCCGAGATTGCGATCGGCACGTTTTGAATGTTCTCGGAGCGGCGCTGTGCCGTCACGATCACTTCCTCCAGGGAGCCGGTGTCCGGCTGGGCCGTGGATGCCGTCGACTGCTGGGCCTGTGCGGCGGCCACCGCGACGAACAGCGAAATGGTTCCCAAGGCGTATCCGCCCACCAGAGCTGACCGCCACCGCGGCTCGGTAGATGCCGCACGCAGATTGTCTGAACGCTTCGTCATTGGTATCCCCCTCAGAGTCGTTCCCGTGGCAGCTATCCGTATGCCGAACGCCGCAATTATTGTATTCCCATTTATTTTATCACTGCGCGGCTGTAGCTACCCTACAACAACGATGCGCAGAATCGGTTGAATGTTATCGCATCCGTGAGGCCGAGTGTCAGAATGACAGCGAACTTGAACTTGCACAGGAGAGCACAGCGGTTCCAAACCTCACGCATTCGCGCTGCTGAAGGTCCGGGGGCATTGCCGCGACCAGGGCCGGCGATGGCCAATCATGCGTCTCCTGCGCGTCGATGTTTCGCAAAGTCGATGAAATAGTCGAGCGCGGCGGGATTCCTCAACGCCGCGCGATTGGCTGCCTTGTCCGGATCCGTGCCCATGAGAATTCGCCGTACGGGCACCTCGAGCCGCTTACCCGTGAGTGTGTAGGGTATGTCCTGTATCTGGTAGATCTCGTCAGGCACGTGGCGCGGCGAGTAATCGCGACGCAGCCGCTCGCCCACGCGCCGCGTGAGCGGCTCATCGAGCAGCAGCCCAGCCCGCAACTTCACGAACAGCGGCATGAAAAACTTTCCTCCCGGCAGGTCCAGATTGACGATCAGCGCATCATCGATCTCCTCGAGCAGGGCGAGCGAGCGGTAAATCTCCGCCGTGCCGATGCGGATGCCGTGCCGGTTGAGGGTGGAGTCCGACCGGCCCAGTACGTACACTCCCCCGCGCCGATTGAACCGGACGAAATCCCCGTGGCGCCAAATGCCGGGATAGACGTCGAAATAACTCTCGCGGTAGCGCTGATCGTTCGGATCGTCCCAGAATTTCACCGGCATGGACGGCATCGGCTGTGTGATGACCAGCTCTCCCACCTCATCGACGATCTCCCGCCCCTCGCCGTCGAAAGCAAAGCAGGCACATCCGAGCGCACGCGCCTGGATCTCGCCCGCGTACACCGGCAGCGTCGACACGCCGCCCACGAATCCCGTGCAGCAGTCCGTACCCCCGCTTCCGGAGGCCACCCATAGATCCGCTTTGACGTTCTCGTAGACCCATTGCATGCACTCGGCGCTGACCGGCGAGCCAGCCAGCGTCACCGATTCGAGCCTTCCTAAGTTGAATCGCTGCATGGGAACAATGCCGGCTTTGCGCTGATGATCGATGTACGCCGGACTGGTGCCGAAGAGCGTCGCGCCCGATTCCTCGACGACTTTCCACAAGGCATCCGGCCCCGGATAGGCGGGGTTGCCGTCGTACAGAACGGGGATTACATCCGCCGCGAGTGAGCTGAGCAGAAAGTTCCAAATCATCCAGGACGTGGTTGTGAAGAAGAACAGCGGATCACCGCGCGTTGCCTCAAAGTTGAAGTGTAGATGCTTCAGGTGTTCCAGAAGGATGCCTCCGTGCCCATGAACGATCGGCTTGGGGAGCCCCGTCGTCCCTGAGGAGAACAGGATCCAGAGCGGATGGTCGAAGGCCACCTGCTCGCAGGCAAAATCCGCCGCAGCGATCCGCGGCTGATCCATGATCTCGTCCCAGCACAGCACGCCGCCGGCGGGCACCGTCCGCTTGCCTTCCGCGGCGTAGGGCACGTAAATCGCATGCTGGACGGTATCCAGTCCTTTCAAGATGTCTCGCAGTTCCGCGCTGCGATCGTAGCGCTTACCGCCATACTGGTATGCATCGACGTAAAAAAAGACCTTGGGTGCCAGCTGGCTGAAGCGCTCCAACACGCCCTTGGTGCCGAAGTCGGGTCCACAGCAGCTCCAGATGGCGCCGACGCTGGCGGTCGCCAAGGTTGCGATCGCCGCCTCCGGTGCATTCGGCAACACCGCCGCAACTCGATCACCCGGCTGGACCCCCATTCGGCGCAGTTGCGTCGCTAGAATGCGCACTCGGTCGCCAAGCGTCGCCCAGCTCATCCGCCGCAGCGGCTCGCCCTCGCGCACGCTGATGATGGCCGTCGCATCGGGACGTTCGCGGGCGAGAATGTGGCCCGCGTAGTTGAGCCGCGCCCCCGGGAACCACTCCGCTCCCGGCATATTCCGCCGCCCCAGCACCGCTGTGAAAGGCGCCGACGCCTGAACGCCAAAATAATCCCAGATCGAATGCCAGAATGACTCCAGGTCGGTGACGGACCACCGCCACAGAGCATCGTAGTTTTCCAGGCGCAGTCCTCGATGCTCTTGCAACCACTGCATGAAACGCGACACTTGTGAGCGGTCGATTCGGGCCTTGCTCGGCGTCCATAACAGCTCACCCTCGCGGATCGTCGTCACTGAATTACCCGGTCGCGAGCATCGCATGTCGATGGCGCCACATTTTCCAGCAAATCGCCAAGGCTCCGAAGCACCCGTTCGGGTCGCCGCAAGCCGGTCTGACGCGCCCAGTCCTCGTCTGCAGTCACTCCCGTCGTCACGGCGAAGGCCTTCGCACCGCCACGCCGCGCCATGATGATCTCAACCGATGGATCGTCACCGACTATGCCCACGTCGCAGCGCCGCAAACCCAGTCGGCGCGCCACGAATCGCAGCGCGTGCAGCGAGGGCTTGCCCGTCAGGATCATCGGCGCCCGGGTGACACGCCGTATGGCGCCGACGATCGCATAGGAGTAGCCCATGGTTCGGCCCTGCTTCGTGGCGAAAAATGGCACATCGGACGCTACGTAAAGCCGCGCTCCGGCCCAGATCGCCTCACAGGCTGCTTCGATGGCCTTCATCGTGCACTCCGGATACCAGCCTACGTACACCGCATCTACCTCGCGCTCGCCATGCTCCCCGACCTGCACGGTCTCGATTTGCGCATCCCGCAAAGCCTGACCGACCCCGGCACTGCCAAGGACCAGGGCGCGTTGCACGCCGGCGCGCACCATGAGGTCGGCTGCGACACTGGACGGAGTGAGCATGCACTCGTCGCGCACCGGCAATCCCAGCTTACGCAATTTCGCGGCCTGCTGCGCCGGCGGATAGGCGCTGCCATTGGTCAAAACGACGAAGGGAAATGCCCGCCGCGCAAGTTCCGTCAGCAGCTCGGCGGCGCCCGGCAGGATTTCATAATTACCCAAAGACCGGTCGCTCAACAGCAACGTACCGTCCAGATCGAACATCAGTCCCCTCAGGCGCGGCGGCGCGGCGGATTGCGAAGGTCGGCTCACTGCACAGGCTCTGCACGGTTGTCCGCAGTGCTCGCCGCCGTGCGGGCCGCGGTATGGCGGCGAAGTTCCAGCCTCATTCCCGCCTTTTCGATCGCGATGTGGTCGAGGTCGCTGCGCGCCGCCAGTTTTCGGATGAGATCGAGTATCGGATTGATTGACGGATTGTAGTGTCGCCGCGCGGGACGGGCCGCCACCATCGCATCGACTTGGCCCAAGGGCATCGTGGCGCGCAGCAGAAATTCCTCGTCGCTGGAGCGCCGGCCCAAACACCGCCGTAGCTCCTCGAGACTCGCCATTTCAGGTTCTGCGCGCAACTCTCGGGTGCGCGGCAGCGATTCGATGCGCTCCAACACGTGGGCGGCGATCGGCACCGTCGGCCGGCCGAAGCGGCCGATCGCGTAACGAATCGCCTCGTCCGGGATGATTGTGTAGCGTTCCTTGTTCGTCACATTCATCACTGCCAATGTCATGAGGATTTGCGCAAAGGGCGTCATGACGATGGGCCATCCGAGCTCTTCGCGGACCCGGCCCAATTCCTCGATCACGGCTCCCTCGAGGTGCGACACTCGGGCCTCGGCAAGCTGGCGGCGCATGGTGCCGACCATGCCTCCCGGCAACTGATGCTTGAGGTAGCGGGCATCGAAAGCCTGCGGGGTGCCCACGGGCAGACCCTCTGCCTCGGCCAGCTGAGTGAAGTACTGATTGACGCGGCCCAGCGCCTCATCATCGATGGCCGCGCGATGTCCCAGCGCCCGAAGATTCGCGACCACCCGTGCGGAATGCGGGTTCGAGGTCCCGTCTGCGGCGGCCCCGGACGCACACTGCAGCGCCGATATACCGAGGTCGGGTGCGTCCATATAAGTGTGTTCGGCGAGCCCGATGGTGCAGTGCGAATGTAGTTCCAGAGGCTTGCCGCCCATCACCGCTTTGATGGCCGGAATCAGGGTGTGCGCCCGCGAGGGCTTGAGCAGCCCGCCCGGGTCCTTAATATAGAGTGCATCGATGGAAGGACAGGCCGCGAGCACGCGCGCCCGCTCGACGTAGTGGGCATCGTCATGGATGGGACTGAGGGTGAACACGAGCGCCACGATGACGTACTCGCCGCCGCCCTGCTTCACCATGCGCGCGCAGGCCATGTTCGATTTCGCATCGTTCATGGGATCCGCCAGGCAGAAGCGCCGGATGCCGTTGCGTGCCAGCGTGCGGAATGCGAGCGCCATGAAATCGGGGCTGGCGGTCTCCCAGGAGATGAATCGAAAACCGGTCGACATGAACTGCAGCGGTGTATGCGGCGTCGCAGCCGCCATGAGTCGAATCCGTTCCCACGGGTCTTCCTTCTTGTAGCGCACCGCCACACCCATGTGGGTCGAGGTCGTGAAGTCAATAGCGCGAAAACCAACCCGGTCCATCACCTCGGCGATGGCCAGTGTCCGTGCGGTATCCAGCCCCAAAGCCGCCCATAGACATTGATTGCCATCGCGCAGCGAGGTCTCGACCAATTGCACGTCAGCCATGTGCGGCACCGGCTTCGCCTTGATCGCTGAGGTCGGGCCGGCGGGCATACAACCTGTCGACGAAGCCCGTATCCACACCGCCGGTTTGAAATTCCGGATCGTCCAGCGCGGCACTGTGGAAGCCGAGATTGCTCTTGACCCCGCTGATACGCGTCACGGCGATCGCGCCGCGCAGTCGCGCCAACGCGCCGGCGCGATCCGGACCCGACGCGATGATCTTGCCCATGAGAGAATCATAGAAGGGTGGAATGCTGGATCCAGGTACCACGTGAGAATCCACGCGAATACCCGCGCCTGCGGGCCATGACACGTCGCGGACACGTCCCGGACTGGGTTTGAAGTCGTTGCGATAGTCCTCAGCGTTCACCCGGCATTCGATGGCGCATCCTGTAGTTCGCACTTCAGCTTGTCGCAGCCGCAGGCCGCTTCCATCCGCGATGGCGATCTGCTCGGCGATGAGATCCACGCCGGTGACGGCCTCGGTCACCGGATGCTCGACCTGAATGCGCGCGTTCATCTCGAGGAAATAGAAGCTCTCGCGCTGTGCGTCGACGATGAATTCGACGGTTCCGGCGCCGCGATACGCCAGGCGTTGCGCGAAGCGCACGGCGGCTTGCAGCAAAGAATTGCGCAGCGCCGCTGACAGGCCCGCAGCCGGCGTCTCTTCAATGAGCTTCTGGTAGCGGCGCTGCACGGAGCAATCGCGCTCGCCCAGTTGAATCACTTGCCCCGCGCCGTCGCCCAGAATCTGCACTTCGACATGGCGACCGTGCTCGATGTAGCGCTCCAGGTAGATGCGCGCGTCGCCGAATGCAGCGCCCGCCTCGGCGGCGGCCAAGTCGAGCAACTCCGGCAGGTCTTCGAGCCGCTCGACGAGCTTCAAGCCGCGGCCGCCGCCCCCACCCACCGCCTTGATGAGCAGCGGCGCCGCGATGCGCGCCGCCAGAACCTCTGCCGCCGCGCGCGAATTCGCCGCGCCTCCGGGGACAACCGGTATGTCAGCCGCCTCGGCCTCGGAACGCGCTCGCAGCTTGTCACCGATCGCGCCGAGCTGATCCGCCGTCGGGCCGATGAAAACGATGCCTGCGGCCGTACACAACCGCGGCAGAACCGCGCACTCGGACAAAAAGCCGTATCCGGGATGAATCGCATCCGCGCCGGTGGCAACGGCGGCGTGCACCATGGCCGGGGCATTGAGGTAGCTGTCCGCAGACCTTGCCGGGCCGACGCACACGACGCGATCGGCCTGTCGTGCCGGCTCACTGCCGCGGTCGGCTGAAGAGACTGCCAGCACCGTCTCGATATCGAGGGCGCGGCAGCTCCTGATGATGCGCGCGGCGATTTCTCCACGATTTGCAATCAGAATTCTGCGAATGGTCATGAATCAAGTGTCCGTGCGCGCCCGCATCAGGACGTCGCCGAACTCCACCAGTGTCTCGTCAGCAGGCAGGATTTCCGTTATGACACCCCGAACCCCGGCTCGCACCGTGTTCATGAGCTTCATGACTTCGATGATGGCGATGACGCTGTCCACGTCCACCACCGAGCCGATCTCGACGAAGGGCGCGGATCCCGGCTTAGGGGCGCGGTAAAATGTGCCGAGCATCGGCGAGGCAATATCCCTGAGGTTCGCGGCGGGCGCGGCGATCGCCCTGGTTGGTGCGGCAATATGCGCGGCTGTGCTTGCGATGTCCGAACGCGAAATGGCCGTGGCTGCTGAGTGCGAAAGCTCCGATTGCGTCGTCGCGCTTTGAACGAATCCGCCGGCAGCACCGGCGCGGCGCAGGGTCAACTTTACACCGTCCATCTCGAGGCTGAGCTCGTCGAACTTTGACTGTTCGATCACCCGCATGATTTCCGCGACATCCGCGGCAGTCAGGGTCACCGCCGTCCTCCGAAAACGTTCATCACATGCAGCAGCGGATCGGTGGCGCGGACGGCAGCCGTTTGGTTGTCCTTGTTCGACCAAACCGTCTCTGGTCGGCTCTGCAGCAGCAAGATCTGTTGCGTGTGCCGGTCGATGGCCCACTCGATGTCCTGCGGCCGGCCATAGTGGCGCTCCACCTGTCTGCCGATGGCGCGCAGAGACTGCAGTTCCTCATCGGAAAGGCAGGGTTCGCGGCGCATGGACTCCTCCACCGCGAGATCCTCGACACCGCCCGCCGGCGACCGAGCATGGCGGATGGCCTTGTCCGAGATTTCGCGCACCGAAATTTCACCAGTGATTTTTGCCACCACCCAGTGGTCCGGCGTCACTTCGCCGCTAACCAGCGCCGAGCCCAGCCCCCAGGCGCCCTCGATGCTGATCACGGACCGATCCCCGCTGACCGGACTGCGCGTGAACATGACGCCAGCCGTGCGCGCATCAACCATGATCTGCACGACGACCGCCATGGCCACCGTGGATTCCGCAATCCCATGCCGCCGCCGATAGCTCAGCGACTCCAGCGAGTACAGGCTGGCCCAGCAGCTGCGGATCTTATCGATCAATGAATCTGCTTGCGTGACCCAAAGGTAGGTGTCCTGAAGGCCGGCGAAGCTCGCATCCACGGAGTCCTCGGTGGTCGCCGACGATCGCACGGCGACGGCCGGCGGGGGTCCCAACTCGCCCAATCGTCGATACGCATCGCGGATCTCCTGCTGCAAATCTGCCGGCAGTGGCGCATCCTCGATGCGCGCGCGTAGCTCGCGCGACACGACCCCCATACCGTCCAATTCATCCGCTGCAAGTCCTTCGACGCACGCCCGCAGTGGTGAGTGCCGCTCCAACGCGCCGATGAAACCCTCGAACCCCTCGGTGCGCACGACGAAGCCCGGCGGCACATTGATGCCGGCGCGATGCAGTTCGCCCAGGCTTCCTCCCTTCCCGCCTACCTTGGGACGGTCGACGAGACCGATATCGTGAAACCAGCTGATGTACTTCGCCGCAGGCACGGTTTGATACCCGATTCAATGCAACAATGTGACGATGCCGCGTCCGCCGTCGACGCGAATCCGCTGGCCGTCCTTGATCTTCGAGGTGGCATTACCGGTACCCACCACGGCCGGCAGGCCGTACTCGCGCGCGACGATGGCAGCATGGCTCATGGAACCGCCGATGTCGGACACGGCGCCACGGATTTTCTGAAAGATCGGTGTCCAGGTCGGATTCGTGACGTGGCAGACGAGAATATCGTCTTGCTGCAAACGCGATATTTCTTCGACAGACTTCACGATCCGTGCGATCCCTTCCACCACCCCCGACGAAGCGGCAAAGCCGCGCACCTCGTTGCTGTCCGTGGCCGCACCGGCCGACAGCCAATTGTCGAGGCTCTCGCGCGTGATCCCCCACAGCATCACGATGGCGGGATCGTCAATGACGTCCGGAATGGGTCCGAGCGCCGGCGGCGTTTCGTGCCGCGCCCATTCGATTATCGCCGCCTTGCGCTCAGCGACGATCGGCGGCCAGTAGGCTGGGCCGCGCGGCTCGGAGCCGCTCGACCATGCGTTCATCAGGTCAATGATTGCCGCCTCGAGTTCGTAGTGCGTGAGATGGAACACGTCTTCGGCGTCCACGAAGAAGCCATGCGCGGTCAACAACGCTCCGAAGCTGCGGATCTTGTTGAAGAACAGGTTGGTGTACCAATGTTCGCAATAGAACTTGTGTCCCTCGACGTACGGGAATACACGGTGCGCCAATGCGATCATCTGGTCATAGGTGGCGCGCTCCTCCTCGTTTGCCAGAAGCTCACGATAATCGGCGATCAATTGGGTGCGTTCATCGCGCAGCCGCCCAATCTGGCGATCCGACAGCTCGCCTGCGCTCACGCTGCGCGCGTAACCCGAAAGCGCGGAGAACGCCATGGACAGATCGTCATTCCAACTGCGGTGATAATGATAAAAGCCATCGCCGACATTGATGTTGAACCAGGGATCACGCGAGATTTGCAGCTCCTCGAGCCAGCGGCGACCCGCTTCGCCCGACTCGCGCAGCGATCGCATGATGTCGTCGACCGAGGCCCCCTCCCGGAATTGCGCATCTACCCCGAGTTCGACGGCGCAACGGGCGAGGCGGCGCAGTTCATCGTCGGGCCGGAATATCTCCGCATCGATTCCCGCCACCATCCGGGCGATGGTCTGGTCCGTGATCTCCGGAAAGGCCTTCTTGCAGAAACCAAAAAAAGTCAGGTATGCGCCATAGCCCAGCAGCAGAAACTCGAAGTGGTGGTGCCACATTCGGAAGTAGCCCTCGATCGTCTTCTGGTATGTCACCAGCAGATCGTGGTTCGAGGCAATGCCGCGGCCCGCGCGCACGTGTTCGAGCGGCTCGAATTCCGGCAATGACGGTTCCGCCATGGCGTTGGCGTCCGCGATCAGCTTCAGCATCTTCTGCTTCCACTGCGCATACAGCGATTCCCAATTCTCGTAGTAATAGAAGGCGCGCTTCTGAAACTCCACGGTGCGGCGGACGATCTCTTCAGGATCGGTAACGGCGTTACCGCCGATGTAGACCCGGCCATTGATGATTCGGTGATCGATGCCAAGCGTGGTCGGCAGACAATGTACCCGGGTGTTGGCCGCGCCCAGCGCGCAGTACGCCGCTTCTGCCGTTACCATGTCGAACGCGGACATCGGTTCGGGAAAGTGCATGGAATTGTAGAACCAGAATTTCTGATCGTCGGCTTTCGAAAATTGAATGGGGTAAGGATAGGCCGCCTGCGCTCTTTCGGTTCCCGATATGACCTTCACAGAACTCGGCAGCGGGAACTCACGAGGCTTGATCTGCGCATTCATAGTTCACTCCCGACGCGTATCCTGAACCCTAAAACCTGCGGCGTCATCCAGCGTGAAGCGGCCGTCAGCGATGGCCCGCAGCCACTGACAGGTGCGGACAAACCCGCCGAAGCAAAACAGATGCACTCCGGCAAAATCGCTGGCTCCTTCGCATCGCGCCTGCGCGAGCCCGTTAAGGACGCTCTCGGGGCCATGATCGCCCAACAATTTCGCGAACGCAGCGGGGCGCGCGGTCAGGACCCGCATCGAGGCACCCGCGCCGCAGCGCACGGCAAACTTGATGAGGGTGCTGAGCTTGGTGGGCCCTGCCAACCCCCCCACCACACGTGCCCGCACGCCACCCGATCGCAACTCACGCACCCAATCGAGGAACGGCGCCTCTTCAAAAAAGAATTGCGTCAGGAATGTCAGCTCCAAGCCCGCCTGCTGCGCCGCCCGCGCCTTATCGAGCTCGGCACGCCGGATCTCCGCGAACTGCACCTTGGAATGACCCTCGGGGTGGCCCGCCACGGAAACCCGCTTGATACCATGCCGCTGCAGTGCCCCGCTGTTCAATACCTGCAGAACTTCCGTGTAAGGTCCCAACGCCTGCGGGTAATCACCGGAGATCAGCAGCACCTCATCGACCTGCGCTGCATCAACGAAACCCTTCAGCACGCGATCGACGGTCGCCGCATCCGGCAGCAGGCGCACCGGCACGTGCGGGACCGGCCTGAAGCCCGCGGCCCGCACAGCGCGGCAGGCCGCCTCGGTCTCGTGCCATTGCTGCTTCGGCAGGTGACTGATATAGAGGGCCTTGCCCTTGGGCAGCAGGCGACGGCTTTCCTCCAGATACCCGATGTCCTGCGCATTGATCTCAACCGACGCGTCGCGCGCCAGCTGAACGATGGTTGCCGCCCGATCTTTCACCGGAGATTTCGCGTTGCTGCTTGCCGCCGGCGCCATAATGGATGCCATCAGGACTGCCGCGTGCGCCAGCCTTCGTGATACCCCTCGCGTACATCACGGGCATAGGGTACCGGGGCCACTTTCACCCGTACGTCGAGCTGCTTGTGCCGTTCGACTGTGGTTTTCTTCGTGCCGCCGCCCTCCTCGCCCCAGACCAGTGTGAGCACGTCGCCCACATTGATGCTCGGATCGACTACGCCCAGGGACAGCACCGTGCGTTCGTTGTAGCTGTACCCGCCAAACATGGAGAGACCGACCACCTTGCCGGCCATCGTGACCTTGTCAAACGAGGACGATGCGTAATTGGCGATGGGTAGGTCGAGAAACTTGTAATGTTCGGTGCCCGGTATGAACAATGACCCGTAAATCTTGGCGCAATCTTCGCCGTTCCAGGCAAAGGTCACCTTCTTGCGATGCGGTTCCTTCGATTTCTCTTCGAGCGCTTCGCGCCCGATGAAATCATGATCGAATTTCACGAACGGGCCGTAGCCCAATTCATAAGGCGTCAGGTAATAGTCCTCGATGTTCTTGGAGACGAAGCTTCCGCCGATCGAGCCAGTGCCCTCATAGCCGCCGGCCGGCAGCCACTCACGGTATTTCTTCATCTTTTCGCCGGTGTAAACGGCAGGCAGGGGTGAGGGAATCCATCCCGATTCCAGGGTATTGCTGGCGTAGGCGCGCGAACCCACCGGCACCAGATCAAACTCGCGTCCGGCTTCCAGTATCGCGTCGCGTATCTCATCGCCTTCCGCATAGGGGCCCCAGATCTCGAGCCCGGGAGCGCCCGCCATGCCGTGACGCAGGGCGCGAACTTTGCGGCCCTTGATGTTGATGGCATCCATGGTGAAGAATTTGACGTCGGGGAGCGGTCCGCCGTTGAGCTTTTCCAGCACTTTGGCGGCATTCGGCCCCTGCACCTGATAGCGATAGTGGCGGCGCGTCACCGCCTTGCCACGCGGATGTGAGGGCGAACGATCGTCACGGATCATGTCGACCTTGAAGCCGCCGGTCTCGCCGTGAAATTGAATCCAGTTCACCGACGGCACGCGGCCGACGAACACCAACTCGTCCTTGTCGAGATAGAACAGGATGCCATCGCCGATGACATACCCATCGTAGCTGACCGGCACCATCTGTTTGGCTTTGTTGACCGCGAAGTTATTGAAGCTGTTGATGGTGGTATACGACATGAGCTTCAAGGCATCGGGACCCTTGACGGTCAGCTCCGCCATATGGTGCGTCTGGTCGAACAGCACGGCGGTCTCGCGCCAGGCGCGCTGCTCATCGCGCCAGTTGTAGAACTCGCTGGGCACCACGGGATACACATAGGCCCCGATACGCGAATTGCGCAGCATGTCCACCGTGTTGGCGGCGCTCTTTAGCAAAGTTTCGAGATTTTCCTGACTCATGGCGATGATGTCCTCTGTGTCTAACCCATTTGTTATTGATTGGCTGCAGTGCGTCGGCCGTTGGCGCGTTCCGCTCGATTTCAGGCCGTCGCTCCGTCCTGACGCGCCTCGGATACGGCTACACCGCCGCCATCCGCAGTCGAATCAGTTTGCCGCCCGCGACCTTGTGCAGCGGCGCGCCGCGTTTCGCGGCCGCGTGCAAGTTGCGCTTGGCGAGATTTGAATGCTCGCGGGCCACGTTTTCAGCACGGGCGCTCGCACCGGCCGCCAGCGCTTCCAGGATCGCGCGATGCTGCTCTTGCGATAAGGTCAGTATCTGACGCGCATCGGCAAGCTCCGACTGCGCCATCACGAAGGCGCTTGGGCTGGCGAAGGGCAACGCCACGATGCGCTCGACCGCGCGCGTCAACACCGGGCTGCGCGCCAATCCCACGAGCAGGGAATGGTAGCGCTCATTCAGCCGCACGAAATCCAAAAACTGCTCCACGTCCAGCGTGCGGCGCCTGACGATGGCGTCCATGGCGCCCACGCAGTCGCGCAAATCACTGAGATCCGCGTGGGATGGGCGCCGCTGTGCAGCGCGCCGCGCCGCAGCGCCTTCGAGCATGCCGCGCACATCAATGGCGTCATACACGTCGGCCTCGTCGAAAGCGCGCACCACAAAGCCGCCGGAATCGGAGAGCTCGAGCAACCCTTCCTCCGCGAGGCGCAACAAGGCGGCCCGGATCGGAGTGCGCGACACGCCGGTGCGCTCGACGAGCATGAGTTCCGGCACCCGTTCGCCTGCGCTCAATTCGCCATCGAGAATCATCTGGCGCAGGCGCAGCTGCGCTTTGAGGGTCTGGGCGGCGCGTGGATCGCCGTTGCGGGTCAATCGGGTCATGGGCAGTTGCTGGGTATGTCTCATTGTATACGTTATCCTAAATTGTATACAATTTGCAGATCGAATGTAAAGGCGCAACGCCTCTACAGCCGGCCTCCGGCCAACTCGCGGCCAATATGCTCCGCCTGGCGCAGCACCAGGGCGACAATGGTGAGCGTGGGATTCGCGGCACCAGCCGTGGTCTGCACGCTGCCATCCGATATGAATAGGTTCGGCACCTCATGGGCGCGCCCATACGCGTTGGTGACCCCCTGCCCCGGGTGGTGGCTCATGCGCGCGGTGCCCATCTGGTGCGTGGCGGGCGTCATGCCGCTGACCACCGTGCGCTTCGCGCCCACCGCTTCATAAATCTTCTGACCTTGACGGGTCGCGTGCGTGCGCATGGCCACATCGTTCGGGTGTGGATCGCAGTGGATATGCGCTACGGGGAGTCCGTGGACATCCCTCTGCGTCGTCGACAGGGTGATGCGATTGTCAGCGCGCGGCAGGTCCTCGCCGTTGACCAGCATGCCGGCCATGTTGCGGTAGTTATCGATGACCGAGGCGAAGTCGCGTCCCCAACCGTATGGCAACCCGATCAGCGGCAGCGTCGGCAGGTCGAGCATCGCGAGTTCCAGGTGATAGCCGCCCGCGAAACCCCGACTTGGGTCGTGCCTGTTTTCATCCTCGACGACGCCGGCCAGCACCGCGCCGCGCCAGAAACTCACCGGTTGATCGAAAATGCCAAAAACAAAGCTCAAGACGTGATGGCAATAGTGACGACCCACCTGGTCCGAACCATTGGCGAGCCCGTGCTTGAAGCGCCCGGACTCTGACAGCAGAAGCAGGCGCGCGGTCTCAATGGCGTTGCCCGCCACGCACACAATTCGGGAGCGCTGGCGCTGCTCCACTCCCGCAGCATCTCGATACACGACGCCGCTGGCGCGGCCCGCCGCATCGTGCTCGATGCGTGTAACAAAGCATTCGCTGCGCAGGTCGAGCTTGCCGCTGGCCTCGGCCCGTGGAATCTCGGTATACAGCGTGCTCCATTTAGCGCCGGTCTTGCAGCCTTGCGCACAGAATCCCTGCTGAATACAAAATCCTCGGCCGTCGCGCGCGCGCGAATTGATCGCCATATAGTTGGTGTGCACGCGTTTGTAGCCCAGACGCCGTGCACCGGCATACATCACCTTGAAATTGTTCGACGCGGGCATGCCGGGATTGCCATTGCGGCGCGTGACGCCGAGGCGCTTCTCGGCCACCTGGTACCAACGCTTCAGCTCGGCGTACTCGATCGGCCAGTCGGCGAGTGTGGCTCCGGGTATCTCCCCGTAGGTGGTACGCGCGCGGACTTCGTAGGCTTGCAGGCGCGGCGTTGCGGCGGTCCAGTGCACCGTGGTGCCGCCCACGGTGCGGCAGTGCCAGGCTGGAAGCGTCGGCGAGGTTTTGACCGGATCCCAGGTGCCGCTCTGCGAGCGCGGCTCGAGCCAGGTGAGCTGACCGAATGCTTCACCAGGGTCTTGTGAAAAAGTCGCGAGCGATTGACGCTTGCCTGCCTCGAATAGCACGACCTTGAGGCCGCGACGCGTCAGTTCATTGGCCATGGTGCCGCCGCCGGCGCCGGAACCGACGATGACCACGACGTCTCCATCGTTGAGCCCGAAACGTGGCATGAGCCTTAAGACCCTATCCGAACGGCATCGCGCCGCTATCAGCCAGCGGCACTTCGGGAAGCCACTTTAAATCGTTGAAGCCGCGCACCAAGTAGCCTCCCTTCGTGCCCACAGTGTAACTCAGGCCGCCGCAACGATCTGCCATGGGACGCGGTCAGACTTTACCCATAGTGAACAAGAACCCACTCTGCAGAGAACCCGCCGGTAAACGTTCTTCTGATGACGTCGCCGACGGTCAGAATCGATTATGCGAAACTGCGGCATCACCGGAGGCGCTTGACCGGCAGCGAGCCGACAGGCCAACCCGGCGGCCGCGACTGAAGTCGCCGCGGCCACACTCGATGCGGAAAGTTTTCGGCGGTTCACGGCGCACCGGCAAGCAGCTGATCCTCTTGCAATCTACCGGCCGCATCGGCAGGCTTCTCGACCATAAGCGAAAAGCTCCGCGCTTTCCGGACATAGCACCAATCCTGAACGAACTGATGCGCCTGTCGGGGCTGCTGAGCGCTATTTTTTCTATGGTTTTCCCTAATGGCAGTCGAACCCTCCCACAACCGAGAAGAAATATGCGAGACGATCAGAGCGGCGCATCAATGCGCAGGATAAAGCGGTCGGGCTGGCCGGTACCTTTCGGATGTGCGGCGCTAGCAGCTTGTTTCCTCGGCGGTGCCGCCGCGGCACAATCTCTGTTCGACAGCGGGAATGTGGGTTTCACTGAGCTACAGGCCACGCGCGGCCAAACTGCGTATAGGGAAAGTTGCGCTGCATGTCATGGCCCAAGTCTGATCGACGGCCAGTTTGCTCCGGCCTTGAAGGGCGCTGCTTTTCGAGCGCATTGGCACGATCAGTCGCCCGAGGCACTCCGCGCGCTGATCACGAAACGGATGCCGCCGGCGAGTCCGGGCAGCCTCAGCAGCCGCACTTACGCCGACATTGAAGCCTATTTGCTGCGGGAAAATGGGGATAAGGCAGCGACGGTGGAGCTTGCGGCGTCAGGCGCGCCGGCGACGTCCGGTGCGGCGGCGAAAAATGCGGCCGCATCTGAGCACGATCCGGTCCCGCGCACCGTCGGTGGCAACCTCATTGACAATCAGGACGCCGACTATCGTGCCGCGATGGCCGCAAGAGAGAACCTGCTGAGGAGACTCACGCCGGTCACCGATACGATGCTGCGAGATCCTGCCGCTGCCGATTGGCTGATGTGGCGCGGCACCTACGCCACGCTCGGTTACAGCCGGCTCGATCAGATTAATAGAATCACGGTGCGCAATCTTGGCGTCGCCTGGACATTGGCGCTGCCGCCCAGTGCCAACGAGGCCGCACCGTTGGTGCACGACGGCGTGCTTTTCATTGAAGGCGGCAACACGGTGGAAGCGATCGACGCCACGGACGGCAGCATTCTCTGGCAATACATCCGAGCGTTGCCGGACGAGCTTCACAACGGCCGCGATGCCCGGATGAAGGGCTTGGCGATCTATGAGGACCGACTCTATGCCCCTACGGCCGACGGGCATATCGTCGCACTGGACGTCAGGACCGGCGAGCTGCGCTGGGATCACGCAGTCGTTACTCCTGAACAGGGAGTGCATCCCGGCCAGTTCGACGGCGCCTTCTTCCATATTTCCGGTGGCCCGCTGCTCGTTCACGGCAAGGCGATCGTCGGTGTCAGTCTTGGGATCGATACCGGCGGCGGCGATTTCATCGTCGGCTTGGACGCGCAAACCGGCGAGGAAAAGTGGCGTTTCAACACTATTGCACGACCGGGCCAGCCCGGCGGCGACAGCTGGAACGGTGCCCCCGTCAACGAACGCTACGGCTCCGGAGTATGGTCGATCGGCAGTTATGATCCCGATTTGAATCTTGTGTATTTCGGGACCGGCAATACCTACGACGTCGGGACATTGCTGGCGCGACGCACCCGCAAGGGCGCGCCGAACAACGATGCGCTCTATACGGATTCGACGGTGGCGCTCGATGCCGATACCGGCAAGCTGTCCTGGTATTACCAGCACATGAAGCGTGACGTTTGGGATCTCGACTGGGCGTTCGAGCAATCGCTGATCACCCTGCCGGTCAACGGCAAGCCCACCAAGTTGGTGGTTACCGGCGGCAAGAGCGCGATCTTCGACGCAGTCAACCGAGTCGACGGCAAATATGAGTTCTCCAAGGACCTTGGCTTGCAAAATCTAGTCGCAAGCATCGATCCGAAGAGCGGCAGGAAGATCATCAAACCGGCACTCGAGCCGCAGGCAGGCAGAACCGATGTCATCTGCCCGGCGGCGGCGGGCGCACGAAGCTGGCCGACGACGGCGTATGACCCGACTTCCGGCTATCTTTATGTGCCGCTTCTCGATAACAACTGCATGGATTACAGCTGGGTCGAGCGCGACGCCGGCAAGATCGCGGCCGGCGGCATGGACGTGCGCCTTGGAGGTCGCCCGAAACCCGATAACGACGGCAAGTTCGGCCGCATCGAGGCAATCGACCTCAAGACCAAACAAGTCGTCTGGTCCAAGCGTCAACGTGCACCCATCGCCAGCTCCCTGCTGGCGTCGAGGGGAGGCCTGGTATTCAGCGGCGCGCGGGATCGTCGTTTCCGCGCGTATGACGCAGCAACCGGCAAGGTACTATGGCAGGTCGGCTTGAATGCCTCGCCTAGCTCTTCCCCGGCGATGTACAGCGTCGATGGCGTGCAATATGTGGTGGTCGTCGCCGGCGGCGGTGGTGCCTTCGATGCCGGCAGCCGGAGCCTGACGCCTGAAATAATCGACCCAGCCGCGGGCACGACCTTATGGGTATTCAAGCTGCTTGATCCCGCCGCCGCGGCGATGCCGCAATAGAAACTCTCGCCCGACGCCGGCACGACGCTGTTGGTGAGCGTGACTTCGAGCGTCGGTCCATTCAGCGTGAGCGACTGCGCGATGATGTACTCATCGTATATCGCGTCGGCTACCGGGCCGTGGAAGGCATCACGCCGGGATCGAGCTCAACCCGCGAGCGCCCGCGCAATGTCCGCGAAGGTAACTGCCACGTCGAATGGCTGCACCGCAACGCCCAGCTGGCGGCCGATTTGGGTTGCCGAAAAAATGCCGCGGATGCGAGTGACACCACTGGCGGCGTCCTGTTCGGCCACCAGGGCGTGCTGGCGGCCCCATGCCTTCAGCGACGCGACGATATGCCCGACTTCGGCATGCAGAACGTCCTTGATGTCAAGCACGTCGATGTCCTCCGTGCGGATCATCAGATCGCTCACACGCAGATCGGCACGCTTCCCGCCACGATCGTGCAGCCACTGGATCGGTCGCTCGCCCTGCGTATCGCGCGCTGTGATCAACCCGACCACGGATTGGTCCGCAGCGACGACGAGCAAGAGGCGGACGTTGCGAGCCATCATCGTGCGCGTCGCATCGCTTAGCGTCGCCTCAGCGCCGATGGTCGCCGCAGTGACCTGGCGCAGGTCCGTCATCACGGCAATCGCCGGCGAGCTGGCGGTGACGCTGGCGAACGTGCTGGGCTGCTGGTAGCCAAGCACCTTCGGGGCCTTGCGCGAGGCCAGCGGCTTGTAGTCCGTTCGTTCCATTCCCGGGCTCCTTCCCTTCTTGGCTGTTTCGATCGCCGCCGCCAGATTCGACTCGAATCTGCTGGCAATCCGAGCGTATGACACAGCGTTCGTCTTCGCAAGTTCAGCCGCCCGGTTCGCAGCCACCGACTTCGAAAGGGGAATCTTCCCGGTTACGGTTGACTTGATCCGGCAATTGCAATGCTGAGGCTGGGTGCATGGCGCAGTGTCGCGAGGATAACGCAATACCGTTCTGTCAGCTGCGAAAAACGCTGACGGATCGCCTCATCGAGATCGCCTTCGAGTTCAAAGGCAAAGCGTAATGTTTTGGATCCCAACTGGCGTTATCTTGTCGACGCCGAGCGTACCCCGCGCATCGGCGCCCCGCTCAGGCCGACAGGCGTACCGGTGCGCGATGCGGTCCCCAGTCACCGGGCTTGGCCGCGAAGACGCCGGTGCAGGTGGTGCCGCATTCTCGGCATCGGCCCTCCGGCGACAGAGCCCATTGGCCGATCGCATAGCCGTCGCGTCCGATCAGCTGAGCCCCACACGCGTGGCACCAGGTGCTGGCGCCTTCGGGGTCGCGCACGTTGCCCGTGTAAACGTAACGCACGCCATGCCGTAGTGCAATCTGGCGCGCGCGTCTGAGGGTGGCCAGCGGGGTCGCTGGCACGTCACGCATCTTCCAGTCCGGATGGAACGCCGAGAAGTGCAGCGGCACATCCCGGCCGAGGTGTTCGACGAACCAGGCACACATCGCTTCCAATTCGGCATCGGAGTCGTTGAGTCCAGGAATCAGCAGCGTCGTGACCTCGAGCCAGACACGGGTCTCATGATGCACGTACTCAAGCGTCTCGAGAACGGCCGCCAGCTCGGCCCCGCAGACCTTGTGGTAGAAGTCCGCGGTAAAGCCTTTGAGGTCGATGTTGGCGGCGTCCATGTGCTTGAAGAACTCCGCACGCGGTTCCGGGCACATGTAGCCGGCGGTGACCGCGACGCTACGCACGCCGCGGGTGCGGGCTGCCTTGGCAACATCGATCGCGTACTCCATGAAAACGGTTGGATCGTTGTAGGTATAGGCGATGCTGGCACAGCCGAGCCGTTCGGCCGCGGCTGCGAGCTCGCTGGGACTGGCGCGATCGGCGAGCGTATCCATCTCGCGCGACTTGCTCATGTCCCAGTTCTGGCAGAATTTGCAGGCCAAGTTACAGCCCGCCGTCCCGAACGACAGGACCGCGCTGCCCGGCAGAAAATGGTTGAGCGGCTTCTTCTCGATCGGATCGACGCAGAAACCGCTGGAACGCCCGTACGTGAAGAGCTTGACGCGCCCGTCCTCGACCCCGCGCACGAAGCACAGCCCGCGCTGCCCTTCATGCATCCGGCAGGCGCGTGGGCACACGTCGCACTGCACCCGGCCATCGGGCCGCGCATGCCAATAGCGGGTATCGATCACCGTCTCCTGATGCTGTCCACTGGGCTGGTTCACCATTACCTCAAGCTCCCATCATCAATCGCATTGAATTACTTCCTACCGGGTCAATATTGAGCCAATGGGACGTGAATTCAATGAAGCGGCGGCCTTAAGAACCTCTCAGCCGGGAGCAGCGGTTCGGCCGGCGCCGGTGGCAGGTTCATTTTACCCGCGAGATTCGGAGGAGCTCAGCGCCACGGTGGCGGCTCTGCTCGCCGGACAGCATGGGTCGGCGCGACCGCCAAAGGCGCTCATCGTACCGCACGCGGGGTATGTCTACTCCGGGAGCGTTGCAGCGCAAGCCTACGGCTCGCTCGGTTCCGCCGCGCGTGCGCTGCGGCGTGTTCTGCTGCTGGGTCCGAGCCATCGCGAGTGGTTTCGCGGCCTCGCGGTTCCGACCGTGCAGGCGTTCGCGACGCCGCTCGGCACGGTGCGCGTCGATACGGCTGCGGTGAGTAGGCTGTGTGCACTGCCCGCGGTGGTGAGGTCGGATGCGGCGCACGCGCTTGAGCACAGCCTTGAGGTGCAACTGCCCTTCCTGCAGCACCTTGCGCCTGCGGCCGAGATCGTGCCGGTTGTCGCCGGCGATGCGTCTCCCGCTGAAGTCGCGGCGGTCATCGAGGAACTCTGGGACGGAGCAGAAACGCTGATCGTCGTCAGCTCGGATCTGAGCCACTATCATTCCTATCGTACGGCCCGGGCACTCGATGGTGCGACCGCGCAGGCTATCGTTGCGGGCCCCACGGATCTCCTGGGCGAGCAGGCCTGCGGCTGCGTGCTTGTCAATGGACTTACGCTGGCAGCACGCGCCCACGGGCTGCGCGCTGCAGTACTCGACCTTCGCAATTCGGGTGACACGGCGGGCGATAAAGAACGGGTGGTGGGCTATGGTGCATTTGGGTTCTTCGAAGCTTGATGGGAGCAAGCGCTGGCGCATTCATGAAAGTAGACGCAGGCATCAGTCGGCATTTTCTCAACCGCACTGGGCTTCGCTCGTCCCCTCATAGATAATGTCTCTCTACATTCACCAAGCGAGCGGTTCACCATCTCCGATCCCGACTCCATACCCGGCACCTGCGGTCATCACGCTTCGAGACGCGATTGGGCATTGCCATGACAATCGATCACTTGGAGATTCGTGGCTTGTCTCGCCGGCGATTCTTGGCCGGTTGCGTCGCGATCGCAGGACTCGCCGCGGCGTGCGGTCGCCGTGCAAAGTGTGGCTCGCCGGGCATTTCCTCCAGGGCGGCCGACGGTGCACTCTTGCTGGTGTTAACGGAAGGTGAGGCGCAGACGCTGACGGCATTTGCAGAATCGGTGCTGCCGACCGGCGCGGCCGCGCCTTCCCTTGCGGACACGCGTCTGATCCAGCGCTTCGACGAGGAGTTCTTCTTTGTCGATGAAGCGGTTCGGGCCGACATGAAGATGGCCCTCGGCGTCTTGGAGTGGGTCCCCCTCCTCGGGGGATACTTTCATCGGTTCTCGCACATGGATCTGTTCACCCGCACCGCTCTGGTCCAAAGCATGATGGGCAGTCGCCTCGAGACCTCGCGTGCCATCGCCAACAGCCTTAGGTTCGCTGTGCATTTCTTTTACTACGCGCACCCGGCGACCTGGGCAATGAGCGGCTATGACGGACCTTTTACACACCTGGCGCCGCAGTTAAGCGAGCAACGAATGCACTACCTCGAACTGACGAAACCAAGAGCATGATCGGCAGGATTTACGAATTTCGCGACTTGACCGAATCCGAGACCATCAGGACGGAAGTGTGCGTAATCGGGTCCGGATGCGGTGGCGCAACCGTCGCGAAGCGGCTCGCTGAGCGGGGTCACGACGTCGTCGTCTTGGAGCGGGGCGGATATTACCCAACCCGCAGCTTTGACCAGGATGAGCTCAACATGAACGGCAAGCTGTCGGATAATCGCAGCTTGAAAACCGCCTCCGACAACGTGACGGTCCTGCTCTCCGGAAACAACGTGGGCGGCGCGTCGGTGCACTACTGGGCCGACAGCTACCGCACCCCGGAGGATCGTCTGCGGCTGTGGGCGGAGCGATACGGCATTGAGGGCCATGGAGTCGCGGACCTCACGCCCGCGTGGGACGAACTCACCGAGACGTTGCACGTGCACCCGGCGGAGGACGAATACTTCAACCGAATGAATCAACTGGTGCGGGAAGGCGCTACGCAACTTAGATGGCGCGGTGCTCGCGTGCCGCAGGCGCGCCACAGCTGCCAGAAGTCCGGGCACTGCATGCAGGGATGCGTCTATGAGGCCAAGAAGAGCCAGCTCGTTACGCACATTCCCGAGGCGATTGCGTTGGGTGCGCGATTGTATGCCGATGTCCGCGCGGAGACCCTTGGCTTAGACAACGGTCGAGTCACGTCGCTGCAGGCAGTCGTCATGGATCGGGCGACCAATCGGCCGAGCTTAACGCACTTGACCGTGCAGGCGAAAGCGTTCGTTGTCGCGGCAGGAGGATACAACAGCGCCGCATTCTTGATGCGCAACGGATTTCGCGAAACTCTTCCTCGACTCGGACGGGGATTTGGCTTCAATCCGTCGCCGATGGTCCATGCGTTGTACGATGAGGACATCGTGTTGTGGCGCAATATCCCGGCCGCGTATGGCGTGGATCACTTCCGGCTTGCAAGCTACGCGCCGAGTGGCCGCTACATCGAGGGCGGCTATCTGCTCATGCCAAACCAGCTGCAGCCTGGGCTGCTAGCCGGAAGCCTCCCGTTGCTCGGGAACGAACACGCGACCTGGATGAGGCAGATGCGGCGAATCGGCAGCACGATAGGCTGGATCGATGACCACCCTGACGAACTCGGCCGGATCGAACTCAATTCCGACGGTTCCCCGAAAATTATCTATCCGTACGGACCGACGACGCAGGCAATGCTCCGTGATCTTGTCAAGAAGCAGGCCCAGTTGCACATTGCCTGCAAAGCGCGCGAAATTATCGTTGCCGGTGCCCGCGGCTTACGGGTTCACGGATCGCACGATCTTGAAAGCATTGACACCCTTGAGGTACGTGCGGGTGGCCTGCTGATGGGTTCGCCGCATCCGTCCGGCGGTTGTGCGATGGGGCGAGATTCGCATGACTCGGTGGTCGACTCCAGCCACCGCGTGCATGGGTTACAGAACCTCTTTGTGTCCGACAGCTCGGTGTTCCCAACAAGTGTTTCGGTGGATCCGAGCTTCACCATCATGGGCTTTAGTTACCTCGCCGCAGAGCATGTGCATGCGGCTCTCGCATAGCCCGACGCGTGCTTATGTAGACGCATCCTCGACGCGACACGCGCTTGCGTCGCTCGAGCCGTCGTCAGCCAGGCGCCCAATCCGATCGTGTTCGGGTTCAACATGCAGCTGCGACCCTTAGCCGAAATTATCGTTTAGCCGCTTTAGTCCGCTTCCGTTTCGCCACCTTCTTTTTCGCTTTGCGCCGCATGTCAATGAGCGCATCGATAAGGTCGTCGACCGGTTGATGTTTTTTCGCCTTTCGCCGCATCCAGACGAGCGCGTCCAGGAGTTCGTCGACCGGTTCACTCTTTTTCGCCATGCTCGCATCCATCACGCAGGGGGGTGTTGTTGATCGGCGTCCAGGACTCATAATCAGTACGCGAGACCCGGTCGTCAAGGCGCTCGTCCGCCATCCCGGCGGGTTCGAGATGTCCGATGACTTCTGTATCTTTGGAAAATAGCGCAACGATCGCACGCTCGACCGCATCAACGATGTCGTGTCCCTCATTTACGGAAACATCGCCATCGACCTCCAGGTGGAATTCGACAAAGACGCGGTCGCCCGCGTCCCGCGTGCGAATATCATGTATGCCACACACGCCGGGACATGCGAGCGCGACTTGTTTGATGCGCTCGCGCTGCTCCTGTGGTAACTCGTGATCCAGAAGTTGACGAGATGCGGTCTCTGCGACGCGCCAAGCGCCCGCGATCATGAAGCCCGCGATAACCAGCGCAAAAGCCGGATCCGCCCGTTCCCATCCGGTCGCGCGTGTCAGCGCCAGTGCAGCGAGGACGGCCCCATTCATTACCGCATCCATGAGATAGTGCGTCCGATCTGCGGCGATGGCGGTTGATCCCGTGCGGCGCGCGACCCAGGACTGCATGGCGGCAATAAGACTCGAAATCGCAAAGCCGCCGACCGCGATCCATAGGCCTAAAGTGATTGCAGTGAGCGGCTGAGGATAAATCAGGCGCCACAACGATTCGGCCCCGAGCACAACCGCGGTACTCCCCAGCAGGACCGCTTGGGTAAATGCCGCTAACGCTTCGCCTTTACCGTGACCGAACCGATGCATGGAGTCGGCCGGGCGCTGCGCAAAGCGGACGCCGAAAAAAGTCGCCGTCGCCGCCAACGCGTCAACCACGGCATCTGCCACAGACGTCAGCAGCGCCACGGAACCAGTAGCCATCCAACCCCAAAGCTTTGCCAGAATCAACAGTACCGCCACGCCGAGCACAATGGCGCTCGAAACGCGGCGCAGGGTCGCGTCTGAATCGGCTTGGCTCTTCATATTGTTGGCGTGCTCCACCCTCATGGCTTTCATAGCGTCCGCCAATAATACCCGCATGGTCCGGCAATCATTGCAATCCATTCTAGGGAACCTAACTCCGAGAGCGAACGACAGGGCGACCAGTGCTCCGGCTCAATCCGCGAAGGCACGAACGGCGCATTCACGGTTCAGCAAAAAGGTGACGGCAGCAGAGTTAAAGTCGAACGCTTAAATCCGTCAGCGCCCGTAAAGCGCCACGATCTGCGCCATGCCGAGCGAGTTGGCATTGACGTTAAAGCCGATGAGCGCTGCGGGCGCATCCGCCGGCACGTCGAGCTTCGGCACTTTGAGAGCGTACAGCCGAAAGTGATAATGGTGCGGCTTGCCTGGAGGCGGGCACGGTCCGCCATAGCCGGGTGCTCCGAAGTCGGTACGGCCCTGCACAGCCGTGCGGGGCATAAGGTTCTTCTTTGGGTCACCCGCATCTGCGGGAAGCGATGTCACATCCGCCGGGATGTTGTACGCAATCCAGTGCCACCAGCCGCTGCCGGTGGGCGCATCGGGATCATGCACCATCAGGGCGAAACTCTTGGTGCCGACAGGCGCGTTACTCCAGGAAAGAGCAGGCGAAATGTTTTTACCGCTGCACCCGAACGAATTGAAAACCGCCGTATCGGGAATCGTCCTGTCGTTGGCGATAACGGGACTTGTCAGCGTGAATCTCGCCGTGCCACCCCCAGCATTGTTTGCCGCGGTCTGCGCGTGCACCGCCGCCACCATGGCTGCCGTGAGCGCGGCGCCTGCAAACAGCGTGCTCCGCGCTCGCTCCAGAAATCTACTATTCATCGTTCGCTCTCCTCGCTGCGGGATCAATCCGCTACAGTGCTGGCATTGCAACGGCTCGGATAAGTGTATGCGGTATTTGGTGGTTTATGATTGCAACCATGATCACCGTCGATGGCCTGGCGCCGGCGGGAAGCGCCGCGGTCCTGCCGACAAAGCCAGTCCCGCTGGTGCGGGTCGACAGCGGCATTCTATCCGGTCTTGATGACGGTTCGGTTCGCGCCTTTCTCGGCATCCCGTATGCCGCGCCGCCCATGGGCGCGCTGCGCTGGCGCGCGCCGCAGCCGCCAGCGCCATGGACCGGTACGCTGGCTGCCGATCATTTTTTCATCGCGTGAGCGACAGGAACAGCTCCGGTAACCGGCGCGGCAATTGCTCGACGCGGTCGATCACGGTCCAGCGGGTGCCGAAGATGCGCCCGACATAGTCGTCGGCCTTTGCGTCGAGACTGATGCAGTGGGTATGCAGGCCCATGACATCGAGTTCGCGCACGGCGTGTGCGGCATCGGCGTGGAGGTGCTGCGGATCCCTCACATCCACGTCGGCGGGCTGGCCGTCGGTGAGCACGAGCAGCAGCTTCTTGTCGGCCTGGCGGCCGCTTATCAGATGACCCGCATGACGCAGCGCCGCACCCATGCGGGTAGAATAAGCGCCAAGGGTCGCCGCCAGGCGCGCCTTCGGAGTGTCGTCCCAGGGCTCGGCAAAGCCCTTGATGTGGAGGTATCGCACCTCGTGCCGCGTATTGGAGTGGAAGCCCGCAATGGCGAGCTGGTCGCCCAACTGGCTGATGGCCCAGGCCAGCAGCGCCACCGCGGCGCGACTGACACTGAGCACGGTCTCGTCCGTACCGGCCACGGCATCGTTGACCGAGGCCGAGAGATCTACCAGCAGCAGCACGGCGATGTCGCGCCCGTCGGTGCGCGTACTCATGTGGATGCGCGGGTCCGGCTGTGCGCCGGCACGCCAGTCGGTAATCGCGCGCACGGCCACATCCAAGTCGAGTTCGGTGCCCTCCTCCTGGTAGCGCAGCCGCGTGCGGTCCTGCGGCTTGAGCAGATCGAGCAGGCGCTTCAGATGCTTGGCCACGGGCGCGTGACGGGCGAGCAGTGTGTCGATGTCGGCCGGATCACCCGCGGGCTGCAACGTGTCATAGACGCTTACCCAGTCGGGCCGGTAACCGCCCGTGGCCTCATCCCATTCGGGGTAGTGGCGCGGCGGCAGCGCCGAATCATCGACGGTGCTGTTCGAGCTTCGATCATCGAATTGCTGCTCTTCATCGCCGGCCTCGATGAATATCCAGAGGTGGCGGTTGTCGTCACGGTAGTGCACCACCGTGTCGTCGAAGCGCATCTTGGCCTGCTGGTCGCTTTGGCGCCGCGTTCGTGCAGCCCATTCGAGGGCCAGCGCTGCCATATCCCGGGTGGATGACTCACCCTCGCGCAACAACTCGTGAAAGCGCCCGCGGAACTCCAGCAACGCCGGGTCTCGATAGGGGTGCGCCGCATCGAGCAAAGCGCGCGACAGGCACACCAGCCGGTGCCGCAGGCAAGCCTCGCGCTGCGGGTCGCAGGCGTCCTCGGCAGGCGCCGGGTGTAGTGCGAGCAACGCATGGCGCAGTCCCGGGTAGCAGCGCAGCACCAAGTGGTCGATGCGGCAATCCTCGAAACATTCCACGGCCAGGCGCTGCAGCGGGCTCAGGTTGTCGGCCACCTGGGGCCGGCTCCAGCGTCGGTGCGCTGCCAGGTGGGCAAGCATGATGCGATAGCGTTCGAGCCCACTGACTCGAGCCGGCTGCGGAACACCTCGCGTCGGGCGGCCGGATGCCGGCTGCGAACCATGCCAATCATCCAGCACTTCGGGAAGCCGAAACCCGTCCGGCTGCGCGTAGGGCAGCGTGATCATCGCTGCCTCGCCATTCTCATCCGCGCTCACTGGGAACGGGATCAGTGCGACATGCTCGCCCCACAGGCAACGGAGTGTCAGATCCAGCCGCCGCTCGACGTCGACGAGCAGGGTGCCGTGGCGCTCGCGTTGCAACAGCGCACGGCTGTCGGGCGTGGCCAGCGCGAAGAAATCGATCTGTCGCTGAGGATGCTGGCCGTGCAGGCGAATCCCTTCGGACACCCAACGCCGCAAACCCTCGAGCGGTACCATGCCGACCAGCACCGGCGCCTGCCGCAGGAAGGTCGGCAAGCTGGGACTGGGCTCAGTAGCGTGGCCCCCGTGAATCGAGATACTCGTGCGCTGCATCAACTGGACCGCGAGCTCAAGATACTGTGCCATCAGCGCCGGCGAGCGAAGGCGCCGCGCCACGGCGCCCAGGCTTTCCAGGAGGGGCACAATGGCTGGGCCATTGGGCGATTTCTGAAAGGCTTGTGTCGCCCGGACCAGCGGCTCGAGCGAGGCCTCGCCGGCCAGACCCGCCACTGTCGGCCAGATTTCAAGGAAGACCAGCAGCGGTTCGACCCCACGACCGAGCTTGCCCAGTGCCTTTGCATGCTCCAGATAGGCATCGAGACCAGGCGCGCTCAGCTTGCGCTGTGCTTCATCGAGACAATCGTCGAAAACGTCGTCAACGGCGTCGAAGCGGCAATCGAGCCGGTCGCGCAGGGCCTGGTGGCGCAGCGGCTGACGTTCAATGCGCGCCAAACCCGGCCTGGTGCCGTAAGTCGCGAAGGGAGTGCCGGGCACACTCACGTCGCCGGCACCCGAAGTCACGCCACCACGGCGTCGATGGCGTGGTCCAGCGTCTCGCGGATATCGGCATCGTCCGTGATTGGGCGCACCATCGCCATGCGGCAGGCGTCACGCAGGGCCACGCCCTGGCGCATGAGGTTGCCCGCGTAGACGAGCAGACGGGTCGAGATGCCCTCCTCTAGGCCGTGGCCCTTGAGCCGGCGCGCCGCCGCGGCCACCTGCACCAGCGCGCCGGCTTGAACGCTTGCGATGCCGGTCTCGCGCACGACGATCTCGGCTTCGAGCGTGGCCGGCGGGTAGTCGAAATCGATCGCGGTGAAGCGCTGCCGCGTCGAGGTCTTCAGATCCTTCATCAGGCTCTGGTAGCCGGGGTTGTACGAGATGACCAGCTGGAAATCGGGATGCGCACGCACCAGCTCGCCCTTCTTGTCCAGCGGCAGCGTGCGGCGGTAGTCGGTGAGCGGGTGGATGACGACGGTGGTGTCCTGTCGTGCCTCAACGATCTCATCGAGGTAGCAGATCGCACCATGACGGGCCGCGATCGTGAGCGGCCCGTCCTGCCAGCGTGTGCCGCCGGGCTCGAGCAGGAATCGGCCGACAAGATCGGAGGCGGTCATGTCTTCGTTGCAAGCGACCGTGACGAGCGGCCGGCCGAGCTTCCAGGCCACGTACTCGATGAAGCGCGACTTGCCGCAGCCGGTGGGTCCCTTCACCATCACAGGCAGGCGCGCGCCATACGCGGCCTCGAACAGAGTGACTTCATCGCCCTGCGGCGCGTAGTACGGCTCGGCCGGGATGCGCCAGTCGTCGAGTGCGCTCACGAGAGCCCCTTGCTCGAGGGATAGATCGAGCAATCCCCAACGCCCCTTACAGGGCCCCTGTGGTACTGCGACATGGAAGATGCCTAGCGATGCGCACCCGCCAGCTTGTCGCGCCAGCCGGGGAACAGACTGTCCGCGTCCTTGGGAAACGAGTCGAAGGCGCGCGCGAACTCGCGATGCTCTTTGGCCCATTCGATCGGGTCGGCCTTGGCCTTCCAGCATTCATACGCTTGGCGTAGCGACTTCGCGCCCGCTGCCGGCGAGTCGACGTGGCCGTACGCGCCGCCACCGGCTGTGTTGATGACGTTGCCGTGCCCCAGATTCTCGAAAAAACCCGGCAGCCGCAGCGCATTCATGCCGCCGGAGATGATCGGGGTCGTCGGCTTCATGCCGAGCCATTCCTGATGGTACGCGGGACCGGTATAGCTGTCGCGCTCGATGATGTACGCGATCGCACGATCGTCCTTCTCGCCTTCCATCTTCCCATAGCCCATCGTGCCGACGTGGATGCCGGAGGCGCCCTGCAGCCGGCTCATCTTGGCCAGCACGTAGGCCGTGTAGCCGCGTTTCGCACTCGGCGAGGTGACCGCGCCATGGCCGGCTCGGTGGTAGTGCAGATACTGATTGGGGAAGTTGCGACGCGCCGTAGTGACCATGCCGGGACCGCCGACATAGCCATCGACCAAGAACGCCACCTTGTCGGCGTCGGGCCCGAATTCCGAGAGGATGAAGTCGCCGCGCGCCAACATCTCGTAGTGGTCGTCGGCCGTGATGTTGGCCGAGAAAAGTTTGGCCTCGCCGGTCTCGTCCATGGCGCGCTTCATCGCATCGTACACGAGCGGAATGGTCTTCTTCATGGGCGAGAAGACCTGGTTGCCCTGGGGCTCGTCGTTCTTGATGAAATCGCCGCCCAGCCAGAACTGATAAGCCGCCGCGGCAAACGGTTCCGGCCTCAGGCCCAGCTTGGGTTTGATGATGGTGCCGGCGATATAGCCGCCGTCCTTCACCGGCCGGCCGAGGATGCGCCACAGGTCCGAAATGTCCTTGCTCGGCCCGTCAAACAGTTGGATCGCGCGCGGCGGCATATAGAAGTCATACATCTTCGCGTGCTGGATGTCGCCCATGCCCTGGTTGTTGCCGATCGCCAGCGTCAGGAACGAGACGATCATCATCCGGCCATCGCGGATGTTGCGATCGAACAGATCGATCGGGTAGGCGATTCGCATCTCCTCGGTGACTTCGTCGATCTGATAGACGAGCGCGTCGACCCCCTTGGTAAACTCGTCCGTGGTCGAGACCTCGACGTTCGTGCCGGTGGAGGACTCGGCGGCAAAGTGAGCGGCGGCCTCCAAGTAGCCGAGGCCCCCCTTGGGCTTCATTTTATAGGCGACGAGGATGTGGCCACCGCCGCGGATCAGTTCGTCTTCGCGCAGGCTGAGGTCGGCGTAACGGTTGGACTGGTCCATGACTACTCCTTCATCTAGGGATTATTCTCCCAAGCACTATAGGAGCCCGGGTCGTCAAGCACAACTAAGCAATATTGACCCACGAATTAAGTATTTACCGCAGGTTTTGGCATGGCGGTGCGCAATCGACCGTCCGCTGGACGAAAGTGCCCCATTCCGGGCGCCGGGTGACGTGATATCGGGCTGCCAACCTCGGTCGCGCGCCGGATAGGCGCCCAACTCGACTCGACACCCCGGTCCGGCATACTTGAGGGCGTTGTCGATCAGACTCGCCACCGCACTTACCAACAGGTCGCGATCGCCGCGCGCCCACACCGGCTCACGGCTCACGATGTGCAGCTGCACGCGCTGCACATCGGCCGCCGCGTCGTACAGCTCAACCATGTCCTGGACGATCCGATTCAGGTCCACGGTTTCGAACGACTCGGTGCGCAGCCCGGATTCCGCCCCGGCGATCTGCAGCAGCTTGTTGAAAACGAGTATGAGATCATCGATACCGACAATCGCGGTCCTCACCGCCTCGCTCAGCGCCGCGCTTGTCATATCGCGCCTGAGCGCATCATCCAGTCGGCTGCGGATGCGGCTGAGCGGCGTGCGCAGATCATGGGCGATGGCATTGGAGACATGTCGCACGCCATCCATTAACTGCTCGATGCGATCGAGCATACGGTTGATGTCGACGCTGAGTCGCGCGAACTCATCTCCGTAGCCGAGTGCGAGCCGGGTGCCGATCGAGCGCTTGAGTTTCACGCCAAACACGCGTACCTAACAAATATCCCACGCCGCGAATGGTGTGAATCAGCGGCGGGGAGAATCCTCGATCGACCTTGCTGCGCAAGCGACTGATCTGTACGTCGATGACGTTGGTTTGTGGATCGAAGTGGCAATCCCAGACGGCCTCGAGCAGCATCGTTCGCGTGACGACATGGCCTTCGTGCCGCATCAGATAGGCGAGCAGCCGCAGTTCGCGTGGCTGCAGCAGAATCGGTGTCGAACCGCGGGTGACCCGGAACGTGCGCGTATCCAGGGCAAGATCCGCAACCCGCAGCAAAGCGGTCTCCTGCATAGAATTTGCCCGGCGTAGCAACGCTTCCACGCGCGCGAGCAGCTCGGAGAAGGCAAAAGGCTTAGATATATAGTCATCCCCGCCGTTACGTAGGCCGCGTACGCGCTCATCCGTGCTGGACAAAGCGCTCACGATCAGCACGGGTGTCTTCTTGCCCAGATCACGCAGCTTGCTGACGATCGACAGACCATCGACGCCGCCGGGAAGCAGCCGGTCGATGATGACCAGGTCCCAGGTTTCATTGATCGCGTGATGCAACCCATCCAGTCCGTTGTTGCAAGGCGTTACCGCGTATCCGTACTCCTGGAGTCCATTGCAGATATACCGCGAGGTATCCGGTTCGTCTTCGATCAGAAGGCTTCTCATAAACTATCTCGAACAACTGCAAGAGACTATCGCCGTGGTGCTTGGGTCGGCGGCGGCGCGACAGGGCTGTCAGGCGACGTCGAGACTCGTAGCCGCTTGCGCCTTTAACGCCGCCGTGCGGAGCGGAAGACGCACGACGAACATGGAGCCCACGCCTTCCAGACTCTCCACGAACACCTCACCCTGATGCAGCGCCACCACCATGGCGACCAAATGCAGGCCGACTCCTGTTCCAGCGATGCCGGTGGCATTGCTGCCGCGGAAATAGCGCTGGAATAGCCGCTCGCGATCGCGTGCAGGAATGCCAATGCCATGGTCGCGAACTTGCACCACCAGGCACCCCAGCTCTTGGCGGACGATAACGTCGACCGGACTTCCTGCCGGCGAATACTTAATGGCATTGCAGATCAAATTGCTGAATGCATGAAATAGCAGTTTCGAATCACCGTTGATGCTTACCGGTAACGGCGAAAAGTCCTCGTTGATGATTGCACTGCCAGTCGCATCGCGATGCACTTGACACGCCTCATGCAGCAGAACACCGGGATTGAGTTCGGTTGGATGGAACACGACTTGGCCGTCAAATAAACGCGATGCACCCAGCAAGCTGTCCATGATATTCGTGATCCGCTGCACGGCACCGCGGATGCGTGCGCCTCGGTCTGCAATGTCGCGCGGATCAAGCCGTTCGCTCATCTTAATGAGGCGCTGCGCATGTGCATCGATGATCGTCAGCGGAGTCCGAAATTCATGCGACGTCATGGAAACGAAATCCCGTTGCTGAGCCGTCAGCCGTCGTTCGTTTTCGAGCCCTTGCTCCAACGCTGCAGCTTGTTCAATCAATCGACGCTGGCTCTTCGCCAGCGTCACTGCATTATCCCGGAATACGGCCACCGCGCGCGCCATTTCACCGATCTCATCTTCGCGTTCGACGTTGGGTATCGCGATTGCCGTGTTATGACCCGCCAGAGTACGCATACAAGTCGCGAGCTTGAGCAAAGGGGCCAGGATGCCGCGTGCAATGTAGACGATCACGCTGAACAGCAGGGACGCTGCCAACAACATCGCGGTCACAATCATGGTGCGAGCATGCCGGTACGTGTCGGTGGCCCGATCGCTCTCCTGGCGTGCCTTGACAACAGTTTGATCCGTGAGGCGGCTCAGTGTGTCGCTGGATAAGTCGAATGCGCGCCGCGAATCGGTGTTATACAAAACGACGGCCTCAGGCGTGTGTCCAGTACGCGCGAGCGCAATCACTTGGACCGCAACGGCCTGATAATCCGCCCATGCTTGCGCAAACTGTGTGTAGAGTATGGCCTCCGACGGATCTTGTGAAATCTCTTCGTAGGCGCGTTGGCTGCCGGCAACCGTGGCGCGCAGCGCTGCGATTTCCTTTTCGCTGGCAGCAAATTCCAACGGCGTAGAGGACAGCAGGTAGGTTGCTTCAGCGGTGCGGTAGTCCGACATATAATTGCTGAGGTCGCCTAGAACCCGTGTGTCACGCAACCAATGATTGCGAATCACTTCGGATACATGGTTGACATCGCTAAGTCGCTCAATACCAACAACGCCCAGCCCGATGACGAGGATGAACAGCAGCGCGAAGACCGAGTATAGCCGCGCTCGGACAGAATGCGGCTGCAACCATCGTATCCAGCGCTGCGCGTGGGCCTCGGCATCTTCGTGGGGCATCAAGCGATACTGTGTAGGAGACTCAAGCCGGTGATCCATAGGCTTCTCACGGGTCGATAAGGTGGCCAGAGGCGGCCTTCAATACGGCTTCGGTTCGTGTCGACACATTGAGCTTGCGGCAAGCGTTTTCGATATGGAAATCCACTGTGCGTTTGGTCAAACCAAGAAGCGTCGCGATCTCGGTCGATGTCTTGCCGCGTGCCGACCACGTGAGGCATTCCACCTCTCGCTCATTGAGATCCACGTGGCGAGACCAAACGTCGTGGCGCGGCCCCGTTCCTAAGCGCGCCTCGATGATCGTCGCGAGGCGTTCGAAATCGACCGGCTTGGTGACGTAATCATCGGCGCCGAGACGCCGGCCTTTCATCTCGCTGTCGCGATCCGTACATGCTGTCAGAAAGATGAACGGTACGGCCTCGAACTGCGGCGCGAGCGCCGTCAGGGACTCCAGCACCGCAAAGCCCGTCATGCCTGGCATATTGACGTCACACAACACAAGATCGGGACGGGTCTTCAATATTGCCGTGAAACCTGCGTGACCGTCGTGCGCAATGGTCACGGCGTAGCCGCGTTCCTGGAGATGTTCCGCGATCAATGCGGCCATGTCCGGATCGTCCTCAATACAGAGTATCTTTTTGCCTGGGGAAACCATCATGCAACGCTCCAAGGACGGAGCCGCCCGTCGCTTGCCTCCAATCATGGGACCACCTCCCGTTGCGACACGAACGCCGCATCCATTCGCATGTCTAAGGCCCACAGCGTCCACAGGCGAGACCGAGTTCGGCGACGGCTGATGGGCTCGGGCTAGATGTCTCGGGTACCTCTATCAACGAGCGGCAACCACATCGTGCAAGGGGGCAACGCCCTCATTGGCCGAACTCAGTTCGCCCTTGCGATTCCACCAGCCACCGCCGAGGGCCTGATAGAGCGCCGCCGTGTCGCCGAAACGGGTGGCCTGCGCCTGCACTAGACTGAGCAAGGCCTGCTGATACGCCATCTCGGCGAGGAGGTCGGTCA